>Ga0187864_10000005_pt1 | contig 262019 bp, 272 predicted proteins | sample June2016WEW_11_4_FD_132985 | JGI IMG/M metagenome (GOLD analysis project Ga0187864, IMG submission 132985) | Peatland microbial communities from SPRUCE experiment site at the Marcell Experimental Forest, Minnesota, USA - June2016WEW_11_40 | ecosystem: Environmental > Terrestrial > Soil >... | reverse complement strand
TTTCATTAGGCTGTAGGTTGCCGCCCAGTTGCTGTGGCAATCGAACAATACCCCGATGATCCCTCCATTCACATAGCCCTCGAACGCTTCATGATACGATTCAGGCTTCCAATCAGCAACCACCACGTCATCTACCACTCGACTTCTGATATGAAGCCCATGCGGATTCATAGGTCCGCATCCAAAACAACGTCCCTTAGGCGAATAAATCTCCTGAAGACTTCGCTCGCTGAATTCCAAGGAACCTCTTGTTGTGCATAAGGGCCGGGGGATTTGAATCATTAGTTATCCGTTGACACAAACCTGTGGCGTTCTGGCGTTAACGATGCACCTGCATTGGCGAACACTGCACCTCTACGAAGTCTTTACATGCCGTGGAAGTAACGTTCGAACTCGATCTGGTCGTTGCGGGCTATAGATGAACGCCGTTATGCAACCCTTACGCAGCGTTATCTGCTTCTTGCTGCCTATCATACTGTTTCTCAGCATCAAAGAGAAAATTCAAGAATTCGTAGACAACACACTCCGTTCGCTACGTGCCCGTTAGCATTCTCTCTTGCGGACCCGTTTCATTTTGTCAGGTTGTCCGGACGCAATAGTTTTCGTAGCGTGGAGTTGCTTCGCATCCTCGAGGTGAAACCCGTTGCTGGGCACCTTAACCTCCACTGTTGGACTTGGCCAGCAGTTTCGTCAGGTAGTCAATCGATATATTCCCTCCACTGACGACTAAGGCAACCTTTTCCCTAGGCTCCGGCTTGTATGGATACATTATCGCTGCAACGGTGGCGGCACCTGAAGGTTCCGAGAGAATGTGATCGTTACTTAGCAGCTGGAGCAGAGCTCGTTCTATTTGGGATTCTGAGACGAGAACAATATCATCAACGTATTCGTGAATAACGCCGAACGTGACCTCGCTCGCGGATGCCACTATTAGGCCATCTGCTATGGTGGGTTGCAGTGTCACGGGAACTGGTCGTCCGGCGCGAAAGGCTTCCGCCATTGTGGGAGCATTCACAGTTTGTACGCCAATCACCTTGGTCTCCTTTTTGAGCTGCTTGATCGCGTAAGCTATTCCGGAAATCAAACCTCCTCCACCTATAGGAACCAGCACGGTGTCAATGTCCGGCATATCATTGAGCAGTTCCAGTCCAATAGTTGCTTGTCCCGCCATCACAAACGGATCTTCATATGCATGAGCTAAGATAGCGCCGGTCTCCTTTTGTATTCGCAAAGCCTCATTTTGGGCATCTTCATATGACGTGCCTATCGCGATGACCTTGGCACCATATTGTTCGATCGCTTTGATCTTGTCAGGGTTCGCATTTTTTGGCACACATACTATTGCCTTTCTCCCAAGGCGTTTGCAAACGAAAGATATTGCGAATCCATGGTTACCCGAGGAGGCGGCTACTATGGCTTTGTCCTCTGGTGAATTCATGATCTTGTTTGTCGCTCCCCGAACCTTGAACACTCGTGTCGGTTGAAAGCATTCCAGCTTCAGGTATATGCTAGCGCCGGTGAGTTTCGAAAGAGAAGCGGATTCTAGTAGTGGTGTATGACTCGCAATGTTGCGAATGGCTTTGTCAGCGGAGTATACATCGCCCATAGTGAATGGGGTCACCAACAACGAACGCCGTGAGCAACCGAGAGGCCCCACTATTTCAACGAATCGTTAGTATCTTGTCTCGTGGCAATCGTAGGATATCTCAGAGAATCGAAAATGCAATCTCGCGAGCTTGTGAAGGAGCTTCTCAATAAGTTTGGCGTTGCTGTTCTGGCAGGCGCTAGCTTTGGAGGCGCGGGTGAGAATTACCTAAGATTCTCATTCTTCATGGCTCCTGAAACCATCGAAGAGGGAATGAACAAGGTCAAGGCTTCAAAGAAGCATAGAGAATCTGGCCGCCCAACACACCTGCACACACAACTTGTCGCTTCCTCCTCAAGATCGTCCACTATATACTTGCCCTGCAGGGCGCGTTCAGATTGTTTTCTATAGACGTGAGGCTCTTATCGGATAATCAGACAGCCACATGCTAGTGGAGAGTTTGAAGGATCTCAGAGACATGTGGAAACGGGGAATTCCGACCTTTGGCCCATTTGTCGGACTCAACGCCCCAGGTATTTGCGAGATTCTTGGCCATGCAGGATTTGATTATTGTATTATAGACCTCGAGCATGGAGCGATTGATCTAGAGACCGCTGAAAACATGGTTAGAGGAGCTAACGCCGCAGGAATTGCACCAATAATCCGTGTGGCAGTAAACAGAGAAGAACTGATAAGTCAAGCGCTGGATCTGGGAGCAGCAGGAGTACATGTCCCAACAATCTCCACAGCTGAAGAAGCGCAAGAGGCTGTCTGGGCAGCTAAGTTTTCGCCACTCGGCACACGCGGTGTGGATCCGGCGGTTAGGGCGGCTCGCTATTCTGCGGATAGGGGAATCTTCTTTGAGAAAGCTAACAGGGAAACACTCGTCGTAACGGCGATTGAAGGCACCGAAGGAATCAAGAATCTGCCGGAGATCTTGCAGATTAAAGGGATAGATGTACTCTTCGTTGGTCCATACGACCTTTCACAATCCTTGGGCGTTATCGGCCAAGTAAGACACCCTAAAGTAATTGAGAAAATCCAAGAAATAGTCACACTGTCAAAGAAAAGCGGTGTAGCGGTTGGTTTGTACACAGATACTCCGGAAATTGCCAAGGAATGGGTGAAACAAGGAGTGCTGTACTGCTGTCTTGGGGTTGACTCCGCAATTCTCTACAATGCCTGTAACAATCTTGTCAAGCAAGTACACCCTGAAACGACAACTCAGCAACCGAAAACATAGCGGTCTCCGACTATGCTCACCGGTTTAGGAAGGCCTGCCGTGGTCACCCAGGCCCCTCAACTAACCAAACGCCACAAAGCATCCTTCGTCGGAGTTCATTGCTTGAAACTTCAGGGTGCCTTCTATGCGTTTCCGAATATTCAGAAAACCGGTAAGTCATCACATGAAATAGCTAACCTCTTCCTGGATTACGCAATCGCCGTTTTGCACGGAACGGTTTTCGGCAAGTATGGAGAAGGCACTCAATGACCGGGCAATGCAGAATGAGGATTCTGCCGGTGTAAAACACTTTCCAGGCTGGAGTATGCCGGTGCTAAAGTATCTCTATGAAGATCGAAAGATTACAGCTTCCGGTCATGAGACCACGGACAACGGGCCAGAGAACATGGATATGGAAAGGTACGTTCTCGGCACGGACCATTACCCGATCGAGTTACTCACAAACTTAGACCAAGTTCCCGAGGCCGGAGCTCTTATCGTAGCCGCTTTTCCAAAGCCTAAGAACGGTACCGGGTTCCCGGCGCGAGTCTTCGCCATAATTCCCTAGCACAATTGCGGTTACTGCAACTGAGAAAAAGAGAGATAAGAGAAAGAATCAGATCGTCGTTAAGAGTTTCTTGTATTCTTCTTCAGACACGGAGAAGTAATTCTCTCGCTGCGGGAAAGCGGATTGAATTAACTTCGTTCACGTACTGGGTCAATCCCTTCAGAATTACTTCTACAGCTTTGCAATCAATGTTTAAATGTAGTTGCTCTACGGACTTGTGTTAGTATTGAATAAATCAGGAATTGTAGGTCAAGGATTTTGTCTGCGCCTGAGTCAACTCTACGGGCTGGGAGAGTTGAATACCCTCCCGTATTGAAGCGTATGCTCAAGCGTGCCCTTGAAGATCCGGAGGGATTTTGGGGCGAAGCAGCGAAGGATTTGCACTGGTTCAAGCGCTGGGACCGCGTATTTGAATGGAATTATCCGGATTTCTCTTGGTATAAAGGAGCAACTACAAACTTAGCCTACAACTGCCTAGAACGCAACATTGATCGTGGAAGAGGTAATCATCCCGCCATAATATGGGAGAACGGTGAGGGTTTTCCTTCGCGCTCCTTAACCTACGGTCAACTGTTGGATGAAGTCAAACGATTCGCCGATGGATTGAAAGCGCTTGGAGTCAACCGGGGTGACAGAGTAACTATCTACATGCCCATGGTGCCAGAGGCTGCGATCGCAATGCTGGCGACGGCGCGAATTGGCGCTATACATTCAGTTGTCTTTGGAGGCTTCGGCTACGGAGCTTTATCGGACAGATTAGTGGACGCAGGTTCCACCGTTCTCGTTACAGCGGATGTTGGCTACAGACGAGGAAGCCCAATTAAACTCAAGGAAGTTGTCGATGAGACCCTCAGAACCAGCGCGACCAAGATACGAAAAGTCATAGTGCTAAACCGATCTGGGAACGCCTTGCCGATGGTCTCAGGGAGAGACATGCTATGGCAAGAGGCGTTGGAGCAAGGGAAAGGAGTTAATGCTCAAGTCGAGAGAGTGAATGCTGAAGAACCAGCCTTCATCCTCTACACTTCTGGAACCATGGCTAAACCGAAGGGCACCGTTCAGCCCCACGGGAGCTACCAAGTATACATTCACGCCATGGGCAAATGGGTCTACAACATGGACGAGACCGACATGTGGTGGTCCACATCGGACATTGGCTGGATCGTCGGCCACAGCTACGTCGTATACGCACCATTACTCTTCGGTTGCACGACGATCATGTATGAAGGACTACCGGATCACCCATCACCCGACACCTGGTGGCAGATAATTGAAAGGAACAAGGTATCGAGGTTCTGGATCTCACCCACGGGCGTTCGTGCCCTAATGAAATACGGGGACGACTACCCGAAGAAACATGACCTAAGCTCACTCAAACTCGTCGCGTGCGCCGGTGAAGTGCTCAACCCACCCGCATGGGAATGGCTCCAGAAGAAAGTGCTCGCGGACAGGATACCCGTAATTGATCATATGTGGCAGACGGAAACAAGCGGTCCACTGGTCGGAAATCCCACTGGGATAGCATTGCTGCCAATAAAACCCGGTTCAGCAGCAATCCCACTCCCAGGGATAGACGCGGAAATTGTCGACGACGAAGGAAAACCAGTTGCACCCGGAATCGAAGGAACCTTCGTCCTGAAGAAACCCCTCCCAGGCTTAACCCCAACCTTATGGCACGACCACGAACGATACGTGGAAAGCTACTGGAACAGATTCCCAGGCCTCTACACAACCGGCGACGCCGCAATGAAAGACGAGGACGGCTACATTTGGTTCCTAGGCCGAGTCGACGAGGTCATCAAAATCTCCGCACACAGGATCGGAACGATCGAAATTGAAAGCGCCCTGCTTCAAGACCCGAACGTGGCTGAAACAGCAGTTGTGGGACGACCCGACCCTCTCAGAGGAGAGACCGCATGCGCATTCGTTGTTCTGAAAGGCAACGCAAATGCAACGGACGACCTGAAGCAGACGTTGAGAAACCTCGTCAGAAAGACACTCGGACCCATAGTCGTCATCAGCGACATACACTTCGTAAACAAACTACCCAAAACGCGAAGCGGTAAAATCATGCGACGTCTCATCAAGGCCATGATTGCGAACAAACCCCTTGGAGACTACTCAACGATCGAAGACGAATCCTCAATAGACGAACTCAAGAAAGCTGCTTCGAATTCCCAGGACCTGCCATAATTCGTCTATTTCACATCTCACCGGGTTCCACCTCTCGAAAGAGGCCCCTTTGGTCCGCGGGCGCCTTCTCGACCTTCAGTGCCTTTGAATGTGGATTATACTCTCAGACAGACCGCCAATCAACACGAACTCGCTGATCACATTAAGAATATTTCAGCAAAACATGAGGGCGGCGACCCCGAAGTGGAGGCAACGCGTGAGCATCCATCGGATATTCTAGAGTATTTTCTTCCCAAAGCGAAAGTAGAGTCCGAGGGACTCATGCCGAAGCTGCTTGCAAACTATATGGACAAGCACGCTGCGCTTAACCATACAGCTGAAGAGTTAACCAAACATGGACTCTCATTCGTCGCTGCGAAGAATCTCCATAAATAATGAGTGAATCCTGTCACCGCGCCGGCGTGAATTCGAGCTAACGACTCGTAGCCAATCACGAAATCATCTTCGCGGAACCATCCAGCTCAGCATCCGTCGCCGTGTTCGCAGAGGCATTCAGGTTGAGGCTGGTTAAATCTCGCGACCGCATCGTGTGTGATAACTGGCCATGGACTCAGAGACTAGGACGCAATTGACTTGAACTGATGCGCAGCGTCTTACATGATTGAATGTTCGTCGATGTACATGGTCGTTCGGCTTGCGGTGAATGTTTCTGTATCTTTCTGTGTTGCTTGGCCCTCGGGGGAGGTAAATGCCTTCTTCATATCGTCGACATTGTCGAACCATAGTTCCACAACACCGTTGTAGTCCGATTCCCTGTTGGGAGGAGGCATAACTACGTTCACCACGTACCTTCTCAAGCCCGGCATTTTCTTGGCTAGGGGTGCATGTGTCTCCAACCAATACGTAGTAAATTGTTCATCTGTGAAACCAGTTTTCTTCTTCAGTAGTGTGATCAGTTTAAACATAGAGACTCATCCAGGGTTGTCCAGTTGGCGTTGTCGAATTAACAGTTTTGATGGTGGCCTCCCGAATTTCTATTCACTCAGCTTCTAATTCTTGAGATGAGGAGGTTCCCAGTTGCCCATTCTGATTGGCCCTATTCTTGTAGGGCAGGGTAATGAGCCATTTTGGGGTGTTCAAAGCATCTGCATTCTTTCCGGAAGTGTACTGGGACATTGTTGTCGAGGACGTGGCTTAGTGTTGTGCGCCCAGTATCGCGCCGGGCTGAGTATCTAAACTACTACGAATGAAAAACAATGCTCAAAATGGGTTATTTGTGTTCGAAACGCCTGTTCGGAGAGAGACGGGGACCCCGCTTAACTACGGGGTTCTAGTGCGTTTTCATGAAGATGTCGATGGATTCCTTGCGGCATTGGGGGCAGATCTTCAGGTGGTACCGGTCGTTAGGGAGAGGCTGTTTGCACCACTCGCACCGCTTGATACCCGGGGTCTCCATCTCAGGAATTTCTTCGAACAGTAATTTTTCCAAGTCTTCAACCAAATTCATTTTTCCTCCTTTTTCTGGCCCATGCCACGTTTGCTCATGCAAACGAGGCAATCACATAATACAAGTTAACGGGTGTTAAAAGAATTAACAAGATTTATAAGAAAGCGATGTTATCAATGTAATCAAGATATCAAATTAAGCACGGTAACTTTGTGAGTTGGCTATCATGGCAAACAATGCGGTCCTGATTCGCGGGTTAGATCGGGATACCTACAACAACGTGGTAGCCAAAGCAAAGCAGCAAGGAAAGAACGTCGCCGAGCTCGTAAACGAGGCCCTAGTTCAATATATGAATCAATCTCCATCGGAAAGCCCAGACGTATTTGACACAAAGAGGCTTGTGATCGCTGGCTCAGTCCTCCTCTCCAAATCAGACATCATGGGCTTGCACAAGGAACTTGGTAACTTCCACCTTGAGAACAGCGGAGAACTAACATTCGACAAAGACGTCGACCGAGAAGCCTTCGAGAAGATTGATCGAATCCATAACACAGGCAAACTACGGGTACCCACAGACGTTCATCACTTCGCCCTCCTGAAGGCAGGTCACGTACGCGGAGAAGTGGAAAAGTACTGAGCTAGCACACGGAAAATTGCAAGTTTGTAGGCGAATTTACGCCGTCTCCACGCCGAATTTTCCAGTCTCCCATAGCTCAATTTTGACCCTAGTGTTGAACAATATACTGAGTTGTTCTTGTAAGTGCCTAGCTAGCGATTCGCAAGTCATGTTCCCCATATCCCGATGATCATAATGCTCGTCAATGAACCCGTCCACCTTTCGTTTGATGTCCTCAAAATCCAGCCAATCCTGGCTACTGCCATAGACCTTCGCTAGAAGCGTGTAATTGTGGCCATGCTGACGGCCGCACTTTGGATGTCCAGCGATTATGTGAGCCGCTGCAAACTCGCGGCGGTACAGACGTGCTATGTCGGCTTCCGCTTGATGGGACAATTGCATCTACACCTCTTTACGAAGCATGTTGAAGAACTCGTTCCGAGTTTCAAATTTCTCAAACTGGCCACGGATCTCGGAGGTAACTATGTCAGCGCCGCTCTTTACGCCACGCATCTCCATACACAAATGCCTAGCCTGAACCACAACCACAACTCCATGCGGGTGAAGGTTTTCATTTAATGCGTCAGCAATCTGTTTAGTCATCCGTTCCTGGAGCTGAAGCCTCTTACTGAAACAATCAACCAACCTAACAAGTTTTGAAAGACCCACGACCGCTTTGGAAGGGATGTAGCCGATGTGCACCTTTCCGTGGAATGGTAGAAGATGATGTTCACATAGGCTGAAGAAGCTGATCTCCTTTGCTACTACCATGCCGCTGACCTCACTCCATTCCCTGGATAGGATCTCCTTCGGATTCATCGAGTAGCCTTCAGTGAGTTCAATGAACATGTCGGCAACTCGCCTGGGTGTATCTCTGAGGCCTTCGCGCTGTGGGTCTTCACCGATAGCTTCGAGAAGTGAGGCTGTTATATTCTGCATCCGTTTCTTGTCCATAAGGCTCAAAATCCATTGTCGAATTCGGTTAGTTAGCCCGGTCGTCTCACGGCTGGCACGCGCTACTGGTGGTTTAGAAATAAGTATTACTTTGAAACTCTGGTTAGATAAGCCTCATAGGCCTTGGAACCGATTACATGACTAGATTGCTTCCATCGGCATTCTTTGCAAGGAACACAGTCAAGGTTGCTCCCGATCTTCTCGGGAAATATTTGGTTAGGCAAAGGGGCGGTAAGCGCATTATTGGTCGTATCGTGGAAGTCGAGGCATATCGGGGAAGCGATGATCCGGCAAGTCATGCGTTTCGGGGCATGACTCCAAGGAATATGCCCATGTTTGGGGATCCAGGGCACGCCTACGTCTACTTCACGTACGGGAATCATTACTGTTTGAACATTACAACGGAGAAGGCAGGAACGCCTGGAGCAGTCTTACTTCGTGCGCTTGAGCCAGTAGAAGGGATTGATGCAATGAGGCGATTCCGACCGAACGTTCCGGACTTCGAGTTAACCAACGGCCCTGGTAAGCTTACCAAGGCTCTTGCAATAGATAAGTCTCTCAATGAGCAAGACATGACAATAAGGGGACCGCTGTTCGTTGCAGATCCTGGAAAAGGTGACATGGAAATTTGGAGCTCAACACGACTGGGAATCAGGGAGGGTTTGGACATGCTTTGGAGATTTTACATCAAAGGCAACTCATATGTTTCGAAAAAAGGGGGCGTAAGGAGACGCAGATTTCGGTAACTAGGCATTTTTACGTTTGGGGATGTCGTTGGCTATTACACCTATGACGAAAAAGATCAAGCCCAAGAAACCTAACAGGAAGGCTTGATGGTATGCTGTGATATTGGTAATCGGAATCGCTAGGTTGTCGTACAGAATGTAGAGCGCGTACAGCCATAGCACATTACCGAGCAGGTGGATGCTAAGGCTGAACGATCGCTTTAGCCCTAGAGCTATGGCCCCGTCAAGTAGGGCGAGGTTCCCGAGCAAGAATGGCATCACAACGAAGCCATTGTAGGCTGGGATGTCAGATACGCCAAGCAATCTATCTATGAAGAACAGGTTGTTAAATTCGTAGCCGCTGTACAAAAGTAGTAGCAAACCGAGAATTGACATCACAACGCCGGTAGCTGTTCGCGCAGACAAACTTGTCACCTAATGATTCGGTTCACTTCTCTGCCATAAGGTTGTAAGTTTTGACATAGGTCATGATGAGAGATATTTGAATGCGTAATACAGGTTTCTCAACCTAAGTACAAAACTGAACTTCGTTGTCCCCGTACGGTGTCTAAACCCAACCGGGACCTCGCAAACCCGCAATTTCTTTCTCAGGATTGTAACAAACAGTTCCAGTTCAATCTCGAAACCTGTCGAATGAATTAAGGGGTAGAGTCTCGTTACCGCTCCTCTCGAGAAAAGCCAGTAACCCGTTTGCACGTCCGTGAAGAGCCGTTTGAATTTGGCACCTAAGAGGAATGATACAGTTAGATTGGAGGCGACAGACAGTAAGCTCATCGCGCCGGATTCTCTTTTGCCCCGTATTCGTGAGCCTAGGACTACGTCAGCTCGTCCGTCTGCGACAAGAGGAATCATCTCTTTCAAAGATGCAGGGATATTTGTACCGTCCCCGTCTATGATGCAAAGCAAGTCAGCGCCGCCTTGAAGGAATACTTTCATCCCCGTCCTCACCCCACATCCTTTCCCTTTGCCGAATTCTTGTTCGATAACGATTGCACCGGCCGCAGCAGCATTTTCCCGCGTTCCGTCTGTGCTGAACCCATCGACCACCAGTATATTGGTGAAGCCAGACTTAGCTGCTTCAACAACGAGGCTTCCTACCGCCTCTTCTTCGTTTAGCGTTGGAATCAGCAGGAGAATGTTAGTGAAACTTTTTTGGTGGAAGCTTTGATTCATGGCGTCCGACTGTTTCTGATCTATCAGACTGATTTCAAATATCCCTTCAGTACCAGCCATTCTTCCACGGCGATGGAGGCTAGTTCGTCTTCAGAGAGGTCGCGTTCCTCAGCAGCTTGGTTCAGTGCTCGGGCGATTTTTGGTGAGAAGTATACTTTGACAGCAACTCCGGTCTGCTTTGCCAGGGCTTCTTCCTTTATCGATTGAATCGATTTCTCAGGGAACATCTTGAAGCGGTCGACAACTTTTCTTGCATCTGCTTCAGGGAGGGGAGCTATGGCTCTGACAATTTCTGGAAGCTTGCGGTCAAACTCACGCGTCGATAGCCTTTTCACTTCTGCGGTCTTTATCGCGCGTGCGATGAGTTCGGTATGCGCGAGGGGGATTGCTTCCGCTCGTTGTCTTTCCTCTTCAGGAGGAGCTCTAGCTGCGTGAATCTGCATACCTTTCGCTCGAAGTTTGAAAGTTAACTCGTAAGCGTCTAGGAGTTCTCGAACGGCGCTTTCCGAGCGACCTAGAACTTTGGCAACGGATCTCGCGTTTGCAAATCGTTTCGGGTCGAGCTTCATCAATCTAAGCACACCTTCGGCCTCTTCTTCAAGTTCAAGATCGTTTCTCTGAATATTTTCTACTAGTGAGAGTGAGAGCGCTTCCGTGTCACTCATTGGCCTGATGATGGCTGGGACTTTCCTTAGGCCCAAGGCCTTGGCAGCTTCATACCGTCTTGAACCGACCACGATCTCGAATCTGTTCTTTAGTGGTCTGACCAGAAGCGGTTCTAAAATTCCCTTTTCCTCTATAGAGAGTTTAAGTTCGGTTATGTCCCCAACGGATTTGCGGACGTTGGAGTCCCCAACGAATAGTTTGTTTGTTTCTAACTCTGATAATACTGCCAAATTGCGGGCACCAGACACCTCAAGGAGTAAGTATACAATCTTAAATTGTTCTGTTTAAAGAATTCGAGCCGAGCTATTGGGATATGGACCTGCGAAGAAGGATTGATGGTGTTGATGTCATTGCGAATGACAACGAGATCTGGTTCCTTCAGGACGGGAGGATCTGTTGGACTACGAAGGAAGAGGTGTGGTCAGGTTCTTCGCGCTTGGGAGAGATGCTACGTCAGAAGGGCTACACGGTCCAATCCAAACGTTTCCCGAAGAAGCTTCGTGAACTGATTCTAACTATATCAAAACCGGAATAATGCTTCCGATACGCGAAACGGTTCATGCTGCCTAAAAGTAACCAGGAAGATGTGGGAAAACAGAAAAAGAAAATTTCTGGGGGAATTATTCGCAGCGTACAGCTGTCATTTCGGATGGCTAGTATCGGTCGCGTCCTCTGTCGCCGTAGCCTCTGCCACGACCTCGTCCGTAGCCGCCACCGCCGCCTCCTCGTCCGCCGCCGTAGCCGCCTCCTCGCCCTCCGCCGTAGCCTCCTCCGCCGCCGTACCCGCCTCCTCGCCCTCCGCCGTAGCCTCGTCCGCCGCCGTAGCCGCCTCCTCGTCCGCCTCCATATGAGCGGTAGGGTCGTTCTTCGACTACTTTGTCGGATAGGTTGTTCTGGGTGTTTACGTCGCCAAGTGGGGTTTCAGCGGGTTCTAGGGATCCGTATCGTCCGATGTTTAGGCGCATTGATCCCTTGAACGGTCGCACGTAACCGTTTTTGACATTGACGGAGTCACCTTCGTTGACTTTGTCGATGTTTTCGTCCCAGAGCGTCATGTAGATGGTTCCAGTATCGTCCCCGACAAGTGCATCTAACACACGGTGTGTTGTGCCGTCTTGTCGTGACACTGTCTCTCTAGCTTCGCCCTTCTGGACGACCTTAACGGTTGCATTGACCTGTTTCGAGTAGGGGCCGAGTTCGCTAACTTTTACGTTAGGTGCCGGAACGCCGGCTGCTTGTCCTTGTTCCTCTGACATTTTCAAGTCGACTTCTATTCAAACGGTAAAGAATGAACACGAGCGAGGTAGTCTTAAGGGTTATGCAGGCGCTCAGGGCAGCTGATGCCATTATTCAGTTCAGAAGCACCCCGAGAGCATCCAGGTTGTCGATAATCATCTCGGGTTTAATCTTAGAGCGATCTACTGATTCACGAGTCTCAACTCCTGTTAGGACGAGAACCGTGTGAACGCCGGCTTTCCGGGCCCCCACTAGATCTGTTTCTATTTGGTCTCCAACCATCACAGCCTTACTGGCCTTCCCATCAGCGAGTTGGAGGGCGAGTGTGAACATTCGAGGGGATGGCTTACCAATCATCACTGCTCTCTTTCCGCTTGCGAACTCCAGCGCCTTGATTATGGACCCTGCCGACAGCGCAGGTCCGTGGTCGCCCATGTATACTGCTCCCCCATAGCTTCCAACTAAACGAGCTCCGGTTCGCAGAAATTGCAGTCCATCATTGAGTTTCCTATAGGTCAATTGTCTGTCCAAACCTACCACCACAACTTCTGGTTCAGCTGACGCATGATGCCCCGCAGCCTCTAGTTCGTGTCTTAATCCCTTCTCGCCAATCAAGTAGAACGACGCATCACCAAAGCTTTCAGTCAAATACTGAGCAGTCAAGTAGCTTGACGTCAATATTTCATCAATGGTAAAGCTAAACCCAAGTCTAGTGAGGTTCTGATGTATCTCTTCGCGCGAATGCGTGGAATCGTTGGTTAGGACGAATGTTTTCCTTCCAGAATCCTTAAGCTTCCTTACGACCTGCTTCCCGCCTAAGCAACGAGGGTTCTCTTTACCGATCCAAAGTGTTCCGTCAAGGTCGAACATGAACACGCAGATTGATTTTAGATTCATGGCAACTACCGATGGAGCAGGCGCTTTCAGTCTTGTTGACAATGGTGAAGCGTATTATTATGCGCTGTTCCCAGGGAGATTCCTTCGGGCTTTTCCTCGCGGCAATGCCTTGTCGAGATCAGTGGCGTTGGATGTTTCGTTAGGTGTTGATGTAGGAGTAGGGGTGGGATGTTGTGTTCCTCGGATCGTTTGGGGTCAAGAGGGAGCGGGGATTCCGAGCAACTCTGAAAGTTCTGGAGAGAACATCACTGACGTCATTTCCAGTCGCCGTTTGGATACTGTACATTGTTATCAGGTTTCTCGCGTCGCGGTTAACCCCGGGAATGCAAATCAAAATGGGTCGGTGTGGTTTAGTGTCGAAGATCTTAGCGAAGAAAGTCACAACAGCTTCCGCGCCGATGTCTATTGGCTCCGAGGCGATATCAAATACAATCTCTTCCCCATCTTTTGTAGCCGAGAAGTCGAACGTTTGCTCCTCACCTGAAAGTCCGCGAATTCGCTTTGGAGCAGTTACCCCGTAGCCAAATCGCTGAAGGAATGCCAGGATTTGAGGATGAATTGTTATACTAGATACCAACTCGCTGAAGGCGAATGAATTCATGATTCTGCGAAAGGCATGCTAGGAATTTTCGCAAGTCATATCTCCTGTTTGTTTCCAGATGAGTTTCTTCTGGTCAACGGCGATACTTCCGTTGAGGATTAAAGGCTAGTCGTGGTGTTCAATTTCGTGTATCTTTGTGTTTTTCGAAATCCCACCATTAAGCCTGTTCTGGACCCAGATTCAAACCAGCTGACAGGGGAGTTTAGTGAGTTAACGCGTCGGCTACAAGAGGTTAGCATTTTATTTTCGTAGTGGGTTAACCATTCAACTGGTTTTGTTTGAATCTCTAGAGAGTTTAGATCCTCCCTTTGAGCGATCTGTCCGAGATGTAATCATGACGACGGTCTTAATGATCCAGCCGTTTTTCGCTAGAGTATCTCTTGATCTATGGCTGAGTTGGGAGTGCTGTTCGGATCATTCTTTACGGGTCGGGGATACCGCCGCCGTAGAGTTTTTGGAATAGCAGGTTCCCGGAGCTATCGTATTTCAAGATGAAGAAGTTGGTTCCTTGCGTGTTCGGGCCAAAGCTGAACGTGTACCCAGTCACGTACACGTTTTCTGCGGTGTCAACAGCAACGTCATATGCAAAATCGCCTCTGTTGCCTCCCCAAACTTTCATGAACAACAAATTTCCAGATTGGTCGAATTTCAAGAGGAATGCGCTTGGTACGCCTGGCGTTATGCTGTAGCTTTTCGTGTAACCTACCACGTACACGTTGCCGTCAAGGTCGACGGCGATCCCTGTGGCGAAATCGTTCTTAGTGCCTCCCCAAGTCTTCTGGAAGAGGAGGTTTCCGGAGGGGTCATATTTTAGCAGGAAGACACTTGGAATTCCAGGGGTCGGACCAAGGCTGTAAGTGTAGCCCGTCACGTAAACGTACCCTCCAGCGTCAACCGCAACACCAGTTCCATAGTCGTTCAGTGTCCCGCCCCATGTCTTCTGGTAAAGTAGATTGCCCGAGGAGTCATATTTCAGCAACACAGCGTCGGAACCGCCAGCGCCAAGGCTGTTAGTAGTTCCGACCACGTACACATTGCCCAAATTGTCGGCAGCAACACCGTAACCGTAATCGTTGTGTCCGCCTCCCCACATTTCCGAGAATTGCAGATCGCCAACCCCTGTGTACTTTAGAAGGAAAATCTGGGTTGTGCCATTATCGAAACTGTTCGTGTATCCTGTTATGTAGACATTGTCGAAAGCGTCAGTGGTGATTCCGCGAGGAATATCATTGCCCTGGCCTGCCCATTGTTTCGTGTAAAGCAGATTGCATGATTGATCATATTTTTGGAGAAATACATTGTAGCCTTCTCCCCCAAAGGTTTGGGTAGCGCCGGTTATGTAGATGCTGTTCGAGGTATCCGTGGCTACACCGTAGCCAAAAGTGTCGTAAGGTTCCGCGCTTCCAAATGTTCGCATGCAGGCGCGTTGACCGTTGGGCGAATCGGGAAGCGAGGAGACAAATTTGAACATAAACGCTTGCGACTGTCCACTACTGAAAGTTGAGCTGCTGCCTACCACGATCAGACTTCCTTCGGTGTCAACCGTCGCGGCAGACCCAAAAACTGTTCCAGCATTCAGGAGCGGATCCGCATGAGCTGGCAGGCCAGCGAATGTTACTATTGACAGCAGGCCGAGAGCAGTTAGAAGTAACCAAAGTCGAGGTCTCGACATCAACAGGTCACAACCATGCAGGATAGACTAGGCTTCAATTGTCGACTTGCCTCGCTCATCAAGACGATGCGGTTACGTAGATACTGTAGGGGCCATTGCCTTCCCAAGCTGGGCTACTGCTGAAGAAAGCTGGAAACCCGAGCGAATAAGGTGTAGTGAAGAAGTAAGTGGCGTATCCGTACGTGTAGTCGTAGCTTGAGCTGTACGCATAGTGGTAGATGCTTCCGTAAGTTTGTGAAGCGAGAGTAGCAAGCCAATAATCTCCAGCAGCGGGGATACTGAGCGTATCGTTTGGACGAAGCGTCCAAGTCTCCCAAGCAGGTCCCCATGAAGCAGAGCCGTGAAGACAATAGGTGGTTTTCGTAGAGGCAACTAAGGGTTGTCCTGCGGGGCTTCCGCTACCATCGTCTTGGTAGATACCAAACCACATACACTGGCTACCATCGGACCCTGAATACTGAACGTACATGGAGACAGATCGAATCACAGCCGGTCCAGACACACTAAACATGACGTACGCTTGCACCATATTGCCCCCAATCGAGCTTGACCACTGCTCCACATTCTGATCTCCGTAGCTCGCTATTGATTGAGCGAAAGTCTGCGGCAGCAAAGTAACGGCTAATGCAATTAACAGAATCAAGTAGATGATCGTGGAACCTTTACTGTGGGTCATCATTGAAAATCACATAGATGTGTACACACATCCGTATTTTAACTCTGCATTACTTCTCATATTCCATTTACATTTACATTTACATTCTTCACATTTTCGCATTACTTCTTAACACTACACTGGGGGAAAAAAAGGCTATGTGGATTCCACCAGTTACTGTTAAGCATTAATCACTACACTGCGCCACACATCTTCTCAAATTCTAAAGTATTGACTCAAGCGGGTCTGAAACATTTCTTCGCGAATCAAGTGGCTATTTCTAATCCATACGTCCGGCTTGATCTTGAACTCCTTACAAGCGTATGCAAGCGCGTGCTGGAAGTCGTCGAATGTGGTGGGTTGCGTTCTAAGCGTGGCGCGTACGCTCTCTCGCACGTTCCAGACACCTACAGGAAGAACGTATCCCGGTCGGATTTCGCGGAGGACCAAAGCTGACGCCTGTTTTCGCATCCGCTCCAATGCTTCAGCCACCGCAAGTCTAGTTGAGTAATAGCATCCTCCCACGGAGGCGTATGTCGTTCTTCCCTCGAAAGGTTCATGGTCGCCCATAAGCGCTGGGACACTCCCAGTCTCATTCCAAGCTGTGCCTGGGAACCAGGCTTCAATCCACTCGAACGCCCAATTTCGAGGCGATAAAATCGCGGCATACCAATTATCTAGATACTCAAACTTGTAGACCTGGATTTTGTCGAGGGTTTGATAGTTGCGGATCTTTTGTAGGAGGTGCTTAGATAGTGTGTCGTCGACTGCGGTTATGCTCCAACGAGTCGGAACAATCTTCCTATGATCTTGAATACCAAGCATGCCAAGGCTGAGGGTTTTCTGGATGCGCGATATCTCAATTCCATCGCGGTATAGTTCGACCATACCATTTGAAGCAAGTAAGTCACTGTCATAGTACACGGCCTCGAGTTTCTGTTCCCCGGCGCTGGGAACAATCTCCAGATTCTGTATCAAGGCCGATGGGCCGAAGGGTTGCGTCTCCTCACTTAACGTTACCGACATTCTGGGTTTCTTCTTGAATTTCGCGTTCACTTCAACGGAAGTCGAGGACAAGGCCAAATCATGTAGATCCAGCAAATACCTCCCAGGGTCTTGCGCGTCGTGAACTTCAATTAGAGATTTGCCACGGATCAAACGGAATCGATAGTCAATTATGGCTTGAATGCTCTTGCCCATCCATAATTCTGGTGTATCGAGAACGCGTGTATCTCCTTTCTCTGGTGGAATCAATGGACCGACGTAGACTTTCGGATAGCCAACTCGGCCTACGAAGGCGCCGGGTGGGCTGGAACCGTCGATTTCTTCCTTTGAAAGTTTCGGTAAGTGTTTGACTAACAGGTCTGCTTTTGATAAGATTGGGCAGTAGGCCTTTCCGCAGAGCATACGGTTCCCCCTGCATTGCATGCACATTGTCGAGGACGCGGTCTGCACGAAAGTGAGGGCTTCAGAGTTCGCTGCTGGATCAAGCCCAGTTCGTTTCTGAATCCAGTCCAAGCCCTGAATCAAAGCCCAAGCACACCATCGGGAAGGTGAAGGATGATTATGAACTACAGAGACTAATGAAAGTAATTTCAGTTCATCTCATCCTTTATCTAGCGACCAATTGCATACTGAAACGTGTCGAGGGATAATTCTTGATAGAGGTCACGTCGGAGAAACGAGGGGGAATCTGGTTCTGTGTGGCGCGAAATCATGGCGGGAAGCTCGTTGCTTGCTCCTTCTCGGATAGAAACCGTCGCGAAGCGGAAAGATCTGTTCGAAGTGCTTTGCCTTCAAAAGTTGCGAAGGCCACCGTTCGTCGAACTGATCCTAGTTTCCGCGTACTCAATGGATTCTTAGAAGGTAAAGGCAAGGTAGCAAACCCGCGGAGTCTGGATCTATCAAACGTTTCCACTTTTCGAAAGAACGTCTACAAACTACTCTGCAAGATTCCACGCGGCCGGGTGACGACGTATGGGGCGATTGCCCTGAGGCTTGGGGGAAAGCGTTATTCGCGGGCAGTTGGTACTGCTGTTGCTAAGAATCCGTTCCCCCTGTTAGTCCCTTGTCACAGAGTAGTGCCCGTTTCAGGCCGAGTTGGAAACTATGGGATGGGAGGCCGTGAACCTTCTACTGGCGCCTACATGAAACGTAGGTTGCTTGAGCTTGAGGGCGTCAAATTTCAGAACCAAAAGGTTTCCGAGAAGTCAATGTGGGTACTAAATTGAAGGAACCGTGACTTGAAAGTCAGCGAGAATCGTGGACTGCTCATTGGTAGGTTCCAGCCTTTCCATTTAGGCCACTTGCAATGTGTCAATTACGTTCTCAAGAGTTTACCCGAAATCATCATCGCGATTGGAAGCGCTCAGTTTAGTCACACCCTGCATAACCCATTCACCGCTGGCGAGCGCGTCACGATGATTAGGCTCGCCTTGGATGAAGCGAAAATTGACGCTGCAAAGTACTACCTCATTCCTGTCCGCGATCTTCGAATCCACGATCTCTGGGTGCCACACCTCGTATCCCAGACCCCCAAGTTCGAGGTCGTGTTCTCTAACGAACCCGTAACGTCGCGTCTATTCAAGGAAGCAGGGTTCAGAGTTGAACCGATTCCATTGTATGACCGCGAAGCATACTCCTCAACCGAGATCAGGGAACGCGTTGTTAACGGCGACAGCTGGGACAAACTAGTCCCCACTTCCGTAGCGGGATACATCAAGAGTATCTCCGGGGAGGGGAGGCTGAGGGAGCTGACGCTGAGCGATGACCCTAGGCACCACCAACGCGAAGGGCATCACCAATTTTAGCGCTAAGCTTGTGGGCCGCGCTGGCCTCTAGACTTACGATTTCTATGAATCCATGACTCCCAACTAGAAGACCTAACTCTCGCTTCTTCAGCTCGGAGAATGTTTGAACTATCCTCGCCGGAAAACGTTTCCCATCGATTCTAACAATCACTCTTGCATGGCCCTTTAGTTTGTTCAGTTCTTTTTGGTTGATGTTGGTTACGATGTTCCCGAACTCATCGATGTGGAGAACTTCGCAAACAAAGCTTCGATGTTCATACTTTACCTTGGCGAATGATAGTTTCACGTAGTCCGTGATCTCTTGCCCAACGTCTCTGGGTTGTAAACCTAGGGCTAGGTTGGCCGCTACTGGGCTGAAAATGTCCCTTCCGTGAAAGGTGGAGGAGATCGGATTCCTCATCAACGAGTGATTGGTTAACTCGTAGGCGTGCAAGGTTTCTTCGGCAGTTGCGGCTGGGATGAGTAATCCGTTGTCCGGCCCTACATACAGGGAGCGGTTTGTTTCTATGGCGATTGGGCGGCGGTTGCTCCCGACCCCTGGGTCAACGATGGCTAGGTGGGTCGTCCCAGGCGGGAAGTAAGGGGTTGCGCTGGCTAGGATGAATGCACCCATGCGAATGTTAAATTTCCCAATCTGGTGGGTGATGTCGACGAGGTTGGCGTCGGGGCAAATTGAGAGGATCACTGCTTTCATTTCGGCGACATAGGGGTCTTGAATTCCGAAGTCTGTTAGCAGGCTTATCAGAGGCTTCAAAAGCCTACCAAATCCAATTCGGCTACACCGATGGTGCCTTTCTACGTTTGGTTTGAATGATTGGGAGTAGTAGCGTTGATAATATTATGGGGAGTAGGTTTGGGAATTCGGAGACAGTTAGGTTGGGGTCGGCGGGGATGTCTGCTCGGGATTGCCAGGTGGGGCTGTCGAAGTAGACGGTGAAACTGTAACCTTGCTTGTTAGACCCCGCGCCAGCGAAGAACATTAGCATGCTACCGGCCTGGAACTGATATTGATTGATCCTCATTGTGTTTATGATGTATTCGTTTGGAGAATTAGTGAACCCATTGTACCCAATGGAAGCGTTGCTGACATAATCATCAAGAAGTTGAAACTGTGTTGAGCTTGACGGAGAATAATCCGCCACACCCACGAAGAATTCAGAGCCTTGCCACGGCAACAATACGTCATTGCTGCTCATCCACACATACATCACCACGCTCCCGTCAAGGGTTACAGTTGCAGGGAACGGAGGAGTAACCCAAGCTACGAAAGCGGCGTACCCTTGCGTTTGGCCCGAGACGGAGATTGTGGATGACATCGCCACGGCCATTCCACTCCCAGTTGGCACATCAGGGGTCGCCGTCTCAAATATCTGAGCACTCGAACTTGACGGATTAGCTTGGATACCCGATACCTGAAAGTCCGCGAGCTGGAATGGCGGGTATGAGAACGTGAGTTCTGAGTTGTCGTGGAAATAAAACGTCGCTTGTTGTGCGAGTACAGGGGTCGCGCTAACGACAATAAGTAGCAAGATCAACGCAGTGCACTCGGAAATCGCGAAACTCAGCTTCAACGTCAACCCATCTTAACCTCTCGTCCAGAAACAGAAGGGGTGTGAAAAACGTGACGGCTCAGATGGAGGATATGGAGACATCTCTCACGTGCACGACTCGTTGAGCCGTGTATTAGATGTCGATACGCTCGTGTGTAATGTGATATAGGTCAGCGGTTACCATTTCCTGTTGTATTAGAACCATGCAAAGTAGCCGATTTAGTAGTATCCTCGAATCCAAGTATCGACTCGTCATACCTCTAGCCCTCATACTGGGCATTCGCATGTTCTTCGCCGGGTTGCTCTACGAATCGTTGATCGTGCCTGGTTACAGATTACAATTCATGAATGTTTACGGAAAGGCGCCGTATTCATGGTTGTACGTTTTCTCGGCATGGGACAGTGGCTACTATCTCTACTTAGCAATTGGATGGTATCCCCACACATTTAACCCGGAATGGGCATTTTCACCATTATACCCTGCATTCATCCGCATGTTTTTGCCTTTCGGGATTGATCCGCTTCTCGTCGCCTGGTTAGTTGCTAGCATAGCAGGAGCCGCAAGCATAGTCGTGTTCCAGAAAGTTGCAGAGCTGTATTTCTCTGCGAGCCGCGCTGCGATATCCACAGTGCTTTACTTCCTCTTACCACCCGTACTGTTATTTTCTGGTGTAACCTACAGCGAACCCTTATTCCTTCTATTGTCGGTCGGAACATGGTTCTTCGCTAAGAAAACAAAATTCCTATATGCCAACCTATTGGCCGCCCTCGGCTCACTCGCTCGACCAAACGGCCTCCTTCTGATTATCCCGCTGGCAATCCAATGCATTAAAAGTCGTAAGTTGGTTGAATTAGCGTACCTGCTGATTCCGATACTGGGGTTTGGGGCGTGGGTCCTATACGGATATGCGATGACTGGTATACCCTTAGTGGGTAGGACTGCGCTGACGACCCATTGGGAAACTAACCCATTGCCGCGCGATATTCTACTTAGCCTCGCTAGCTTAATTGAAGGAAATCTTGGGGGCGTCAACTTCCTAATCAGTAACTCCCGGATAATTGCTGAGGGCCTGCTCTTCGTTGCGTTCATAGTATTCTTAGGAATTAGGGCGTTCAAGATTGAACCGGCCCTCGGCCTCTACGTTCTAATCTCTACCTGCATAATCATAGCCTACGGTTTTCTCACGAGCCCGTTTTCGTTTCCAAGATACCTCACATTTCTTTTCCCGATCGGCCTACCATTGTATACTAGGAAGCGATGGTTGATTGTGTGTTTGGTCGGCGTATTCCTCGTCTTGAACTACTTAGCTTGGAACGCTTACCTCACCGACAGCTTTGCTTGATTTTCACAGTCCCTCCCAAACCCTTGTATTTCGACATGAGAATTTGGATGCCGTGTCTGTTGTATGTTCTTGGATACCGTTTTGATCTGGCTCGCGTTCTACGTCTTTACAATCATTTGCCTGCGCCTCTCCTACTCAGGCACGTTGAGAAACGTAGGAGTGGTTCTCGTACTGATCGTGGTTGCTCAGTTGATGCTGAAACTATTCGACCGATACTACCTACCGCACTTCCCTATACGAGCAGGCGATGAGAACTTCTGGCTCACCTCAGTTGCCACGTACCAAACTAATAATACAATTCCCGTGACGACGCTGGCCCAAGGCCCCGGAATCTTCTACGCTTCCGCATTCTTCGGACATATCCTTCAGCTGAATTTTTCCTCAGCCTTGGTCGTGTTAGCGATCGGTTTAGGTTGCTTGTACGTACTACCGGCTTTTGGGATGTATTCGAGCTTCGCCAAAGGAAGCTCCATTGTGGCGATGGTAGGGGTAGTTCTCGTATCAATGTCGGATGTTATGATTTATTCTACAACCATCGCGCGGCCGACTCTATTCGGACTATTCCTACTTCCCTTGGCGATGCGTGACATGAAGATGCTCTTCGAGCAGCCGAGGATTCAAGTTCTTCTTCGCCTCTTAGCGGTCACGTTCCTTATCCTCATCTTTCACACTCCAATATCCTACGTAGTTCTCCTGCTGACGCTATCATTATTGATGATCTTACGGACGGCGACCCGGTGGACGGCCGTATACACGGTTCTCGCCTTTGGAATCTACGGGCTCTTCCTTAGACTTGCTTTACCGGATCTGTATCGGATTTGGAGGGTAGAATTGTTCGGAGCCTACCCGTTGAACATTCTATCAGCGACGTTTGGAGGTAATTTCTTCGTGTTGTTCTTTTGCGCTGCCGTCGTGATCTTAATGGTTTCTTGGGGTGCGGCCCATCTTCGCGGTCGGTTGATTGTGGTGCATGTTAACGAGACAGTAGCCTACCTCATCCTAGCAGTTGCTTTGATTGGAGGCGCTGGCCTTGTTCTTCTGAAATATTCCTCCTATGTTGCCTTGATTTACGGGAGCCCTGCGTATTTCCTCTTTCTGCATGGATGGAAGATCCCCTTCGCCATCCTAACAATCTACGGGCTTAGAATCAGCTTGCGAGAAAAGCCTCGAGGCGTCGGGTTAGTTGTTGCTTTGAGTTGGTTAATCTCCGTCGCCATCGCCGTAGGGTTTCTGGTAACATACCCACCAATAGCCAGGTTCGGTGGACTTTCGAACCTGGACGAGAGGTTTGCTGAGTTCCTCTATTACCCAGCGTTCTACTTCATCGCAGTTGGGGTAACAAACCTTCGAACGAGGATGTCGAAGCGGTTGTTTAATTGGGTAGTAATCCCAAGCCTAGCGTTATTTGTGATACCATCCATCATCGTGGGAACGCGAGATCCAACATTCTTCAAATGATTCTGAGTGGTTAGATTCATGCGAGACGGTTGAGGCGAAGGAATTCCTTCGATTTGGCCACGTGATTCCAGTTCTTGATCATGCGGCGGTAATTGCTTCCCAATCCTTTAGGGGGCCTCGTCGCCCAGATGAACTTTGAAAACTCATACCCGTCAATTCGGGCTTCGCCAGATACGGCGCGTGCAGCGAGGGAAATTGCTACATCCGCCCTGTTCGGGAAATTGACTGGGAAGACCCCATTGAGATATACCCGTCCGAGGAGGAGACCGTACTCCTTAGCGATTCTGAAAGCAGATTGGAGAAGATTTTCGCCATGAAGCATTCGACCCCCGACTAGTGCCCAAACATTTCGGTAAGGCGAAATCAGCCGCCAACCATACAAGATAGCATTATCAGACCGTTGAAGAATTAGATCGATGCATGGAATTGGCATATTCCGGATGATTTCATTCCAAAGTCTAGCAGGTATCCATTTTCGTTGTGTCTCGCCGAGTTTTGGAGGTCGAATCGTTCGCACCGGCTGGCTTTCAGCAGTAATGACTGGTTGTCAGTTATGAGATTTTAAGCAGCGATGGGCAGGTATTCACCGAGTGTTCCGTTTGAACGTCGTCGTTGGGATACCTGCGTTTAATGAAGAAGGGACAATTGCAAAGGTAATCCTAAGGTGCCAAAGGTACGCTAACAAAGTGTTGGTTGTGGACGATGGGAGCGGCGACGACACGGGTCTGATTGCGAAGAGTTTAGGCGCGGCGGTTGTTAGGCACGAGAAAAATCTTGGTAAAGGGGCGGGGTTAAGAGATTGCTTCGAATGGGCCAAGGGGAATGGGGCGGATGTTCTCGTAACGTTGGATGGGGACGGACAGCATGACCCATCGAAGATTCCTTTGCTTGTAGATGCGCTGGAGATGGGGGATGCCGATGTGGTCATAGCGAGCCGCACAGTCAGACCCAATGGTATGTCACGCCATCGATGGGCAGGAGCGCGAATGTTGGACTTGGCTACCCAAGTTAAGGTCGGGGACCGATTCGTTGATAGCCAGAGTGGGTTCAGGGCTTACTCTCGGCGGGCGATCGATAACCTTGTGGCGGCCGAGTTTGGGATGGGCGTGGATTCGGAATTAATCATGAAAGCTGATCAGGCGGGAATGCGTATTGTGGAGGTACCGGTTGCGGCGGCTTATTCCGGCCTAGACTCGTCGACGCATAACCCTTTGATGCATGCCTTTGATGTCTTTTTCAGTTTGGTGAAGTTTGTTTCGATCAGACATCCGCTGCTATTCTACGGAGGATTCGCATTGATCGCGTTAGGAAATTCATTCTTCTACGGGATAATGACTTTGAACTACTACCAAACCTACGGCCGAGTAATAACTAACTTAGCGCTAGTCTCCATAGCTTCCGGGCTCATTGGCTTGCTGTCGCTCTTCACTGGCATAATTCTATTCACGATGATAACTGTAATCCGAGAAAAACGATGATCTGCTAATGTATCCCCAAATCTGATGGTTCGCTTGTTCCAGTGTGCTTTCACATGAAGTGATCGAGAATGAAGGCTTGCCAGGCGAGATAGGAACCAAAGATAAACAAAGCAGCAGTGAAAATTGCAAGCCAACGGTTTCTACTGTAGATTGACAGACCTAAGGGGAAGATGAAGCTTAGGTATCTTGGCATCGAGAACGGACTCGTTACGAAACCAAAGCCGACGATTCCAACGATTGACGCGAATGAGTAGAAACCAAGTGCAGGTTCTATTCTCCATGACTTGTAAGCCAAGAAAACGATGAATGCTGTGAACGCCAAGCCCTCAACAATTGTTCGCCCATACCCAATCAGGCCTGAGACTGCTCGCAAGTCGCCCGTGACCAATTGAAGCATGCTTGTCTGAATTGCCAGAACCGTCGGATCCGCAGGAGCAAAATGAGAAAACGAGGTCAGAGGCATGAAGAAGTCTCCTGTCCGCGCATACGCGTAAAGAAACCATGCAAGCAAGCTAATAGCAGGAAACGTGAGAAACGATAATTTGCGGAACTCTCCTCGCCTCAGATAATCATAGGCGAGTGGAAAGGCTACGAAGATTCCGTAAAGCCTCGTTAAAGTGCTCAGTGAAACCATGAAGGCGGCGGTTAGTTCGGAACCTCGTTTGTGGCTTTCCCAGGCAACAAGCGAGAAGAGGAGGAACAGAGGTTCCGTATAGCTAACTCCTGAAAAGAGCAGAACTGTGGGGAATAAGAAGTAAAGTACCGTTGTAGTAGAGGCCCGTGTCCTTGGAAAATAATCCTCTGCAACCCTCTGAAAGGCGGAGATACTAAGCAGGCCCGCAATCGTGGAAATTATCCACGCGCCCAAGAGAGGTTCAACGCCAACCCAAACTAAGACTCGGATCATGCTAGGGTAGAGCGGGAAGAAGTGCCACGGTGGGGAGAGAAATCGAGGATACCAGTTTTGCGCCACAAACAAGTACCAACCTGTGTCCCAGGCTGAAAACAGATAGAGAAAATTGAGTCGCGGCTCAGTCCAATGAGCTTCCATGAATGGCAATTTGAACCCGCCTGTAACTGATATCGAAGTGAATAGAACTAGTGCAATAGCAACCCTAACGGTAGCTACTGCGCCTACGGTGAAGAGAAAACGATACTTCCCTGTCGCGAAAGCGACGACCTGCTCCGATATTCGGGGCATCATATTGTGGCTAACCCTTCCGACATGAGTTGTGCGATTAGAACAAATATCAACTTGGGTGCAAACTTCTATCCCCTTTTTGCCTCTTTGTATACGTTTTCGGTTCTCTCTGCAACAATTTTCCAGTCGTGGATTAATGCAACTTGTCTCCCATTCTCGCCCATTCTCCGTCTTATATCGACATCTTTCGTGAGGCTGAGCATCCCTTGTGCTAGTCCTTGGGGATCATTCGGTGGGACCAACCGCCCATTGTAACCGTCGCGGATGATTTCAGGTATACCACCAGTGTTACTGGCGATACAGGGTCGCCCCGAGGCATTCGCCTCGAGAAGTGTCAACCCGAACCCCTCCGACATATCCTTGCTTGGGAGGGCCAGTAAATTCGAAACAGTGTAAAACTCAGGTAACTCTTCCTCGGATGCGTCGCCAGCGAAGATTACTTGATTTGCGATGCCAAGGTTGTGCGCCATGGATTCATAATGCAGCTTCAAATCCCCGTCTCCTACAACGAGCAGTAAAACGTTGCGCGATGACTTGACATAGATTCGCAACGCTTCCAAGAGAACATCGAGCCCTTTGTAGCCATGCCACTTCGTCAACGCTCCCACGAACAAGACAACAAACCTTCCACTCAATCCATACCTCGCTTCAATTGAAGATGAATCCACATCAGGGCGGAATCTTTGGCAATCAACTCCGTTGTTGATGACTTGAACGCGCGACCCTAGGCTAGATAGGATCGGTGATTTGTTGCGGTATGTTTCTGAGGTCGCGATAACCCTACGGTATCTTCGAATGTATTCAGGTAGGATGAATCGGTTGTGTGTCTCAATCAGGACGCGTGCCCCGGAGGTGACTGGGGGGAGGTCATTGTGCCACGTTATCACTGCCGGAATCTTCCTGAAGAATGACGTTAGGGCTACTGTGAAGGCGAGGTACGGGCTTGGGAAGTTGGCATGAAAAATGTCAACGTCACAATTGTGCAGTTCTCTGAGAAGTCCTGCTTGTATTGGCGTCCCATAGAGTCTCGTTAACCGCTGCAGCCTCCTGACCTGAACGCCTTCTACATCATATGTTCCGGGTTTAAGGGGGTCCGATGTGCAAAGCACCGTGACTTCGTGGCCGCGCGCGGCTAGGGCCCTGGAGAGTTCGTGAACGTATGTTTCTGCGCCTCCTCTCCACGGAGGAAAGTAACTATTGACCATGCAAATATTCAATGACGGGCCCCTCGCTGCTTCTGCTTCGTTTGCTTCATACATTTGCTGTTAATGCACATATAGTGCTCTCCTTGCGGGTGATGCGGCTAGTATAATGTCGAGGCACGTAGCAGTCGTTGCAATTCTGCTTCTGGTTGTGGTCTCGTCTTTCTTCCTGCCACATGAAACCAGAGCTAACACGAGCACGTGCTGCGAGTACGCCGTATACCTAAGCGACGTTCAACCTAAGGTTGGCGAGAGGGTTGACCTAACGGGGGTGGTTACTGATCAGTTTGGCGGGGGACAGAGTGGGGTTCAGATTGAGTACACCGACGCAGGAAACTACCAGAGCAGCCCCTTGAACACTACTTCTGGCGGGAACGGGGCGTGGCATTTGAGTGCGATGATGCCCGCGGTATCGATTCAGTATCCGATGCGTTTCACAATCGCTATGAACGACTCTGCTCTAGGCTGGAGTACCACACTTATCGACTCATACTCCTACGTCGTGGCTTCAGGTGACGTACCGGGGATCTATGAGAGTCAGTTTTTAGGGCGACTCAACGCCTACATCAACATTCAATCCGTAGGAAATCCAGCCGTGATATTTCTTAGCGGCGGATACGACCAACCCATTCTGACTGGCGCTAGCCAACTCAACACGAATACATCAGAGGTCCTCAACGTGCTAGCGAACGCCGGATTCAATGTCATAGCCCCCATCGGATGGTTCGTCCCAAACGTTCCAATCTTCCCCTATGTCCTCGCAGCTTTGGTGAAGTATGGTATGGACATCAGCCAGGTATACTTGCTCGGGTGGAGCGCGGGTGGGACTGTTGCGGCTTGGACTTTGATAAACGACAATTATGGTTTGTTCAATTTGGCTGTGATAATGGATGCGGAGCTGCAGGGAGCTGCCGGCTCAACGCAGACAGACCCAACCGTATTCAGGACGGCGCAATTATCAGGTCAAGCGAAGGTGCCCCATCTCCTAATCTGGGGTATGGGCGACTCCGGAAGCATTAGCATACAATCGGCATTCTTGTGGGTGGACAACGCTCAAAGTGATCTTGTTCGACTAGACTCATTTCCATACACACACGTATGGATGGGCGCCCCCATCCAAATCGAAATTCTAGAAGACATTATCGGCTTCTTCAAGGTTCGTTTCGTAGGAACTTTTGCCTCGATTCAATCGGGGAACGTTACGCTTCAGTTCCTCACCAACAGCAATATCAACGCTGCAAACGCAACCTACAACGGCGCTAGTAAATCGTTCACGATTCAAGTTACCGAACCTCCCGGAACCATAGGCTCATTAAACGTAGCCGTTCCAAAGGCGTCCATTGACGGCCAAGTCGTGGTGCTGGTCGATAATATTGCGGTCGACGCGCCAACCTCCACAGACGCCAACACATACCACGTCTACCTCACCTATCCAGAGGGGAGGCATGTGATACTGATCGGCGGCCAGAATACAGTGCCCGAGTTCACAGATCAGTTACATCAGTTATTGGCTTTCGTTACGTCGGTGTTGATACTGGTCGTTGCTTTGCAGATTTTGAAACGTGGGCGCGACAAATTCAGAGAAGAGTGATGGAACCAAAACCTGTTTAATCGCCCTGGTAACCTCGAAGGATCGATGCTGGTAAACGACTTATGGAGTTTGGAGCGAGGGTGAGGGTGGTTGCGGGTTCGATCTTAATTTTAATCTCACTCATCATCCTTCGATACTTCCAGCTCTCCGAACCGGATGCGTTTTGGATAGTTGTGATGGGTTGTGGGGTGGGGTTGTTCGCTCTTGGTTCGAGATGGGTGCTTTATGATGTGAGATTTTTTTCCGGTTACCGGGATATGTGGCCAGTGCTTTGTGCTGCGATGGTGGTTGCTTGGTTGATACACGCGGTGCAGCTTGAGAACTACGCTTCCAGCTCGCCGTTGGGCGCGTTCTTTGGGACGGTGAACGTGTTCGTTACGGTTGCTCTGCTTCACTTGACCAACATACCGGTTACAGTTTCGGGCGATATCCTGTCCTTCGGGCCACCGTCGATGATTGGAGGTGTTGAGGTGACCCCGCTTTGCGGAGGCTTTCTGTCCTTTCTAATGTTCATCGCAGCCTTCAGCTTCGTAACGGTAGACGTTGGTAGATCGCTCGGTGTGCTGAGACTCGCGTTTCTCTTAGTGACGGGAGTCGGGGTTACGTTTGCTGCAACGATCCTGAGAGTGTACGTTGTGATTCTAGTGGGATTCCGTTGGGGTTTGAACGCCCTCTATCTTGCCCACACTTACCTTGGATACGCCTTATTCCTAGCTGTGGCATGCGGTTTCTGGTACGCCGCACTGACTTGGAACAAGCACCTCTCTTCCGGGCCCGCGAGGCAGCAAGTGGGTGGCCCTATCAGAGAGCGCGCCAGCTAAAACGCCCTTCAGAAACGAAATTAATCTATGACAACTCACAACCTATGCCTCCTGTTTGGTAAAGCCACAGTACTAAGAATAGTTCATTTTCGAAAGCACAGCACTTTCATTTAATGGATCTCACTTCCAATGATACTTTTGACGCACGTGTCCGTTCGAAAACTTGGCGCGGGTTTATTATGAAATGATCTGCAAAGACACGCGGTCATTATGGCTGACGTTGCTTCGACCACTAAGAAGTTGACGTATGGGACTTGGAAATATCAGCGAACCTGGTCGCCCAAAGAGATCGTCGACGCGGAAGGATGCTATTTTTCGGATGCATCAGGTAAAAGGTATCTCGACTTTTCATCACAGTTGATGTGCTCAAATCTTGGCCACAAGAATAAGGCTGTCATTGAAGCGATTTGTGAGCAGGCGAGACGGCTTCCCTACATTTACCCAGGGTTCGCCTGTGGCCCTCGTTCACAGCTGAGCACAGAACTCACCAAGGTTTTACCACATGGTCTTGAGAAGTTTTTCTATGCTACGTCAGGAACAGAAGCAAACGAAGCTGCGATCAAAACCGCGAGACTTTTCACTGGAAAGTACAAGATCATATCTCGTTACCAATCCTATCATGGCTCCACAACGGGTTCCATCTCGGTAAGCGGCGATCCGCGCCGTATCCCAATCGAACCTGCTGGAACGATGCACGGCGCAATATTCGGGCCAGATGCGTACTGCTACCGATGCCCATTCGGGCTAGAGTATCCGGATTGTGATATCGCATGTGCAGATTATATTGAGTATATGATCAAGCATGAGTCAAACATAGCCGCAGTTATGGTGGAGCCGATCGTCGGTACCAATGGTGTGCTGGTACCGCCTGACGAGTATTTACCTCGTATTCGAGAGATTACCAGCAAGTACGGGGTGCTCCTCATCTGCGACGAAGTTATGACGGGTTGGGGTAGGACAGGAAAATGGTTTGCCGTAGATCATTGGAACGTAAGACCAGACATACTCACAACCGCGAAAGGCATAACTGGCGCATACATCCCCCTAAGCGTCACTGCTACCACTCGAGAAATTGCAGACTACTTCGAGGACAACTACTTCGCGCACGGCCACACGTACGAAGCCCATCCACTCACGCTCGCCGCTGGTGTAGCCGCGATTGCTGAGTACAAACGGCTCAATCTAATCGAGCGATCAGAGAGAGTTGGCAAGATTCTCGGGAGCAAACTGAAACCACTCTTAGAACGTCATCCCTCCGTTGGTGATGTTCGCGGGATTGGAATGTTTTGGGCGATCGAGCTAGTTCGCGACAAGAAATCAAAACTGCCGACCAACACGATTGAAGAAAAACTCGCAGGGAAACCCTTAGTCATTGACAAGGTGGCATCCGCATGCATGGAGAACGGGGTCTTCATTATGACGGGGTTCACAAACTATCTAATTGTTGCTCCTCCACTCATCGCTGAAGAGACTGACCTCGATCGGGGCGTTACTACTTTGGATAAGTCGCTGAATATTGCTGATGCAATGATTGCTTCCGGAACAGAGTTTCGATAGAAAGAGCGACTACCGGGCGACTGTGCTCTTGCAGGTCGGGTCTGGCCAAAAACTGTCGCGATGCCGTCTAATCGGCTTGTAGACACATTCCACTGAATGGATTAGTTGGGCGTGAAAGTTTTTGTGCCCCAAGACGATGGGGTATGTGATACTTGTCGGTAAGAAGGTTTGAAAAACCGTAGGTGAAAAAGGTGTCTGAGCGTCGAGACAAAACATCGAAACAGATCCAGGTGGTAGAGGACGCTAGGACAAAGGGCACCGGGCTAAAGCAATTAATCCACAACGGCGTTCTTGTTCCCGACGCTTACGCCCCACAGGGTTTTACTCTAACTTTTCGCGGCACGCCACTCAAGCTTAGTCCGCTCCAAGAAGAGATGGCGGTGAAGTTCGCGCAGAAATTCGGTACTCCCTACGCTGAAGATCAGAAGTTTCGGTCCAACTTCATGGAAGACTTCGCTAAAGCCCTCGGCGTGAAGGGAAAGGTCACTGTTGAAGATTTCGACTGGGCGCCTATCGTGCATTGGATCGACGCTGAAAGGGCTAGGAAGGTGAACATGTCGAAGGAGGAGAAGAAGCAGTTAGCGGCCTCGAGGAAGAAGATCCGAGAAGAGCGCAAAGAGCGTTACGGTTGGGCTACCGTTGACGGGGCTCGTATGGAGATCGCTAACTACTCGGTGGAACCTCCTGCCATCTTTCTCGGGCGCGGCAAGCATCCGTACAGGGGACGCTGGAAACCAGCCGTCTCCACAAAAGATGTGACATTAAACCTCAGCCCGGATGCCCCGACGTCTCCCGGTGAATGGGCGGGGAGAGAGTGGCGTTCGAATGAGCTTTGGATAGCTCGGTGGACAGACAAGTTGACTGGTAAGGTGAAGTATGTTTGGTTCCATGACGCCACTCCGATGAAACAGGGACGCACTCAGGAGAAGTTTGACTTAGCCAGGGATCTTGAATCAAGGATTGCTGAGGTGCGTGCTCACATCGCAAGAGGCCTAGTGGATAAAGATTTGAAGCGTCGGAAAGTGGCAACGGTAGCTTACCTCATCGATATTTTCAAGATCAGGGTTGGGGATGAGAAAGAGACCGAATCGGGCACCGTTGGGGCCACAAGCCTTCAGAGCAAGCACATTAGCTTTCATAACAGCCCTTACAAGGTGAAGTTGCATTTTCTCGGCAAAGACTGGGTTCTATTTGAAAGGGAACTGGAAGTGTCCGAGGATGCCTTCCAAAACCTGAAAGAGTTCACATCCGGTGGAGGCAGGATATTCAGCGGAGTCACAACCGAAGCAGTTAGGGAATTTCTGTCCGAGGCCATGCCCCGCCTGAGCCCGAAAGTATTTCGCACATTTTCCGCAACAGATCTCTTCGAAAAGAAACTGGGGAACGCTGAGGTAAGCGCGGAAAGCTTGGAGACTGAGAAAAAGATGGCGTTGACCGAGGCAAATGCGGCTGTGGCTCAGTTGCTTAATCATCAGAAAGCGGTTCCTAAGAAGTGGCAGGAAACTTACCAGAAACGAATGGAGATGCTGAAATCGCTGAAAGGGAAGCAGGGGAAGTCGATTGCTAAACGGAAGCAGGGGCTTCAACTTCGAATTGCACAAATGCGGTTCGGCAAGAACTGGAACCTAGGAACGTCGCTCAGGAATTACATAGACCCAAGAGTTTCTGTGGAGTTCTGTAAGAAAGTCGACTACGACTGGAAACGTTACTACCCCAAAGCGCTTGTAACCAAATTCGCCTGGGCCGACCCAGAAGGAAACCAGAGTAATCAAGAGAAAAAATAACAGGGAAAGCTGGAAGAAACCGTTGTTTAGCTACTTTTGACGTGTCATTTCTTGTTTTTTCCTATTTTTCTGGCCTTTTGCACCTAAATACGTTATCTAGAAGCTTTTCTAGCTAATTAGCCTCAAAACACCACGTATTCATGGAATGAATTTAAAAAAATGACCGTTTCCTCTAACTCTTGGAATTAGTCAATATAAGCAGGCGTGAGCACATGGGGTGGTTCAACAATGTTAGCAGAAAGCATCAACGTTAACTCGGATATCGAGGAATTCGACCTCGACCCCCGCGAATTGGAAGTGCTCAGGCTTCTCTCAAGCGACCAAAACGCATACTACTCGTTCCAAGGTCTCAGGCGAAGATTGGGGCTCCACCAGGAGACACTCACACGAACACTCAAGAGGCTTGAGGAAGCGCATGCCATCGAACATTCTCCGGATGGGTACAAGGTGAGAGGGTCAGGGAACACGTTTTCGTTCACAGTTCGAACAGGCCAGCCGAACCCCAAGCCCGTGATTGAAGCCTACCTTCCCAGCCAAATTGACGTCACCGTCCTATTCCAGAAGCTTAGGGGTAGATGGTTTAGCAATTTCAGGTGGTTAGGCTACTCACACGATGGAAACATGCTCTCAATGAGCTGGATCAGTGAAGATGGACGTATGCAACTCCAAGCCAGAATCAGCAGCGGCAAAATCACAATAGCGGCGGATAGTTACGCCTCCCAAAACGAGTCGGAACAGATCGCAGCCGCGTACCAACTCTTCGATCACATCACCAAAGCAACCGAAGAGATGGCGCAAACCATAACGCCCACACCAGTCGCAAACTGACCAACTACTAACCTCCTCAGTCATTATCAGCTAATCTGGTCATCTATTCGCGAGCAGAAATGATGTCATCAAACAAATTTGACCTAACCGACGTTCGACCAGATTTCGTGAATGTCCCGTGGAGACCAATTGATCCGAAGCCTGAACCACTCGAGAGACGGCCCTTTATGGATCGACCCTAAGCCTCGGCTTACATCACGTCTACTTGACGGCCCAACGCGGGGTCGAGTGGCTGACTGAAGAGTTCCGGGTGAATCATGTGTGCTAGAATGCCGATCGCGTCGAAGAGTCTAGGGCCAGATCTACTGAAGTAATTGTGCCCATCGGTCGCGTACACCAAGCCGTTTTGCACGGCGGAGAGTTGTTTTGCGTTAGGGAGACTGAGAAACTGTGTTGCTTCGCTAACAGTTCTTGGCGTTGTAAAGCCACATGGCATTAGAACAACTACTTCTGGATCATAGTCTAGGACGCGGTTCCAGTCTACGTAAGTCGATGGTTGGCCCTTGGTTGCGAGCTCATCGACTCCACCCGCGTACTCGAGAATTTCAGGAACCCAGTGGCCTGCATTCATGACCGGCTTTAACCACTCAACGCAAAAGACCCTTGTTTTGCCAGTGTCTTCGGTTATCTTCCTAATTCGCTCAGCTTCCGCGTTAAGTTGTGCGATCACCTGCTCTGCTTCTTTCTTGCGATTCGTCGCTTCAGCTACTTTCCTTATGTCATCCTGCACGTCTTCGAGAGTGTGTGGGTTGAGCGAGAGCACCTTCAGGGGCTTTCCCAATCTATTCACAGCTTCCAAGACGTCAGCTGCTCCGATGGCGCACACGTCACAGAGTTCTTGCGTAATGATGAGGTCTGGGTTTGCTTTCCTGAGTTCCTCGAACTTGATTCGATAAATGCTCTTACCCTGTCGCATGCTCTCGATCACAAGCGCGTCGATCCGCTCACTACTCAGCTTTGTAGTATCGAAAATGGGTTCAATCATCTTCGATATCGCTTTGGCGCTTTCGGGGTAGTCGCATTCGTGGGAGACTCCAACTAAGCTATCTCCTAAACCAAGCGCGTAAACCATCTCAGTCGCGCTCGGCAAAAGCGATACAATGCGCATTCCTGTTATCCTCCTGCAAGTTACTCCAGTCTTTTTAGATACCAGCTCTCTTCCAAAGCGCAGCCGAATGCGGTTACAAAATATATGTGCGTCCGTGCTTCTTAACGGAAGCGTAATTCCCTATGCCCCGAGAACTTGAATGCGAACTTTGTGGGGCGACTTTCACGTGTCAAACAGGTGCGTTTGGATGTTGGTGCGAGAAGATCAAGTTGACGCCGGAGGCTACCGCCGAATTAGAGAGGAAAGCTAAGGATTGCGTCTGCCCGACATGCCTAACAAAATTTTCAACTAAAAGCTAATTCGATTCAGGTTGATTGCTGCCTTTGCTTTCTAGGTTAGCGCATGTGTAATTGGCGTGGAGAACCTCAACGTGAGCTAGATAACGCCGAAAACTGAGCCACTTTGAGAGACTTGTCCTAATCAGGAAGTTTGGTTATGCTCCTTAGAAACGGTGATCTAAGCGGATTGACTGTTAGATCACAGTCTTACATTCGGAAAATTTGCATGTGGAAATTGTCAGGTTCCGTTGTGACATCCAAATCTTCTTAATTCGATATACGGCTAGCGCCCATGTTTGGTGTGATAGATGACCGAGAGACGGATAATTGATGACGCTTCGTTCCCCAACGAATGGCCCAAGAAGGAAGACCATGAGGGGCATGAAGTCAGATGGAAAGATGGAGTGAGCAAGGAATATGGGGTGCACGGTGTCGCTGTCGCGGTGGATTTTGACATTTGCATCGCCGATGGAATCTGCATCTCAGTCTGCCCAGTCAATGTCTTCGATAAAATGGACTTCCCCGCGGAGCAAGAGAAGATCGATAAGCAGACTCCGAACGATAGTGGGAAAACGCTTCTGGATCGCTGGAAAGCCGACCCGATGCGAGAGCGGGACTGTATCTTCTGTCGAGCATGCGAAATCCAATGCCCAGTCCAAGCCATCAAGATCACAGAAGGCGTAGGACCCTTCGCGTAACTCCCCATACCCACCCCAATATTTGATCCGAATTTACTGAACTGAATGGACGACCGATCCAGTAACTCGTTTTCAGCACGAACGAGCTGCTGGAGTATTTTTTTGCAAGGTTTTGCGGTTAAAGGAAATATTGCTCTACATTAATGGGTTAGCTCACAAGAAACACGATATGAATTTCTGTCTGCGGCCTCTAACGGCGCTAAGAGTTTCAGAAAAGGATCCGAAGAAGCACAATTCCGTAACTGCTCGTAATTTTCTAGCCTGATTAATCCTGGAATAGTTTCTCGGGAGAGCGCTGCCGCGAAACCTGCTATTACTCTCCGTCCCGGAGAAAGATGAGGTTGCAGCCTCTCCCCACCCGGAAATCGCAGTTTGGAACTATTAATCAATTGCGGGAGAGATAGTGTGAGAGGTATGCGAAATGAATGAATGGTAGAATGATCTATCAACTATTTTTACTGGTGAGTCGGATTCGACGCCCACCGTCAACCTTTGGCTAGCAGAAATGCGTTCTATCACTAAACGATTAGTAAAGTGGTGGTCTGGGGTCGTAGAAGAGAATTCTTGCTGATACGGGAGCAAGCTGCATTAGATTTATGTTGCCGCCTCAGTCGTAGGTTTCGCGTGCGGGGTAAGCCTCTGGCTGTTGCGGGGGTAAGCGCCGCGATAACGCTTAGCTCCCCACTGCCAAACCTCCAAATGTCGGAGGGGTGAAGCCAGGTCAAAGGCGCGAGACACATCCGAACTTACGTGCGCGAAGCTCAGGAACATCAAACGAGGATGTTAAGAGACCTCGTCCCGTAGGGGTTCAGGGGTTCGAATCCCCTCCCCCGCACCATTCTGGTCGTATAGTTTTCCTCATCACTCCGTAACAAAGAGGAACCGCCACCGTCTAATTTCCATGCTCTGCGAGTGTTCGACTGGTTGATGTACTTCGGTAGGTTTCGAGGTAGTTTGTTTACTCTGCCAAGTAAGGGTAATCCACACGTTAGGACCCGGGTGGATCCGGTACTGAAACGGTTTCTTCAAGGATATGCGGTTGCCCACGATACCACCACCGCCAAGCTTGTGCGTGAAGTCTTGGGTGAATGGGTGTACGAGAAGGTGGGCCACACCCCCTCCAAGAGGGTGGACCACACCCTTCACAGGCTGGATTTGTTATCGAAGTAGCTTCAGCTGAAGGTTGCCGTACTATCTGGGGGAGGAGGTATGGTTGGTTCAGAGGTCGTCGTGCGGTCTGCGGGCCATGTGCGAATCCCGGGCCGCGGGGATGTACGGCATGAAGAGGAAGGGGATACGGCGCAGCCTCGGGTTGACACGGTGAAGGAACGAGAGAGTGTGTATTGGATGGTGGTTGCCATGTTGAAGGAGGCGCAAGAGTTGAGTGAGAATGAGGCGTTGGCGAAGAGGGCTGTGTCACGAATGGACGCGATGAAGGTAGCGGGCGCCCTAGCGCGTGCGGGGGAGACACTCTTGGCGGGTTAGGACCGCGCGTACATTCAACCGCACTTGGACGAGTTGGAGCAATTAATTGAGCAGCTCAAGGAGCAAGTTAAACAGACTCATCAGAAAGGGCAAGAAAACCCTCCGCGAAGCGCAGCAACGTAGCCGCCACGCATCGGCCGCAAAACCCGAACCAGTCCCCTCCGATTCAATCAAATTCGCGACCGAATGGCTAAGCTTCCAGCCAACTCCCTACCAAGCCGAACTATTACTGGACGCCAGCAAACGAATCGTCGTAGTCTTCCCCCGCCAATCCGGAAAGACAACCACCCTCGCCATACGAATGATCCACTTCGCCCTGACGAACCCAAACACCACAAGCCTAATCGTCGCCCCAGGCCTCCGACAATCAATGATCGTAATGGACCGCATCCAAGAACAAATCTCACACATCACACCCAAACGACGACGCGAACGATTTCAGCAAATAAAACGTACCACCATTAGCCTCAAGAACGGCTCGACGCTCGTCGCACTACCCTGCTCAGCGGATCGGCTTCGAGGCTACACAGCCCACCTCCTCGTGGCAGACGAAATCTCATTCTTCGCCGATGACCAAACCGTCTTCTACAACATCCTCTTCCCAATGTTACAAACAACCGACGGAACGCTAATCGCCAGCTCAACCCCGTGGGGCAAGGACTCCGTCTTCTACAGGTTCACACAAGATTCCACATTCAACGTTCACAGGATAACGATCGACGCCGTAATCAAAGCGGGGCTAACCGCGCGAAAATTCATTCAAGAGATGGAGAGACGAACACCCGCAGAACGCTACCGACGCGAGTATCTAGCCGAATTCGTCGACGACGAACTCTCTTGCTTCCCCCAGAAACTAATCACTCAATGCATCGACAGCAACCTGAGCCCACTAACAGACGACTGGACCAAGAACGTCAAGGCAAAGATTGGCCGATACTTCGTCGGCGTCGACTTCGGCAAACACAACGACCCCTCAGCCATAGCCATCGTTCAGCTGGACAAAGATATTGTCAAACTGACGGGAATGGTTCGCTTCCCACTCGAGACACCCTACGCCAGCGTAATCGGCTATGTGAAGATCATCTGCGATAAACTGAGCAGAGTAGAAAAGACGCTTTTCGACCAAACCGGCGTCGGCGAATACATCGTCGAAGACATGAAACAAGCCCGAATACGATCGACAATTGAAGGGATCACTTTGACGCTACCGTCCAAGCAGCAAATGCTTAGCCACATGAAACAACTCATGCAAACCAAAGGCCTCGCGCTATACTACGACGCCGATTTGATCGCAGAAATCAACATAGAAACATTCGAACTAACCAAAACCGGCCAAATACAATTCAGCCACCCAGACGGAACCCACGACGACCAACTCTGGTCCCTCGCCCTAGCCGTATACGCCACCCGAACACTGGACACAAGCTTCATGACTATAGGGTACGGAGTGCCGAAGAACTATTGAATACTACGAAAGCCTATTCCGCCCCGTCCACACCATAGCGGTCGAATGAGCACGCAGGTCTTCGCCCCTGTGGCGATGAACAATGCCTCTCTGGGCCGACCGATCTGAATGTTGAAGTGGAATGTACTCGCTAAGTACTATCCCGAGGTTAGCTGATAGCTCAGAACCTTATCTTTTGATAGATTAACTATGACGCCTCGCAGTATTCCTTCGCCATACTCACTGCCAGGATTGATACACATAGTCCGTCCAAGGTTCGCAATGCTTCGAGACTCGTGAATATGGCCGTGTAGACCCAGCAACGGCTGATACTTCTCGATCGCTTCGCGAACTGAAACACTCCCAACGCCGGTTGTAACGGGTTGGCCCGCCTGAGTCACTACTTTCGGAGGATCCACGCTGGAATCCAGCTGATAGGCGGTGTCGAGCGTTGAGCCCGCAGGTGGAGCATGAAGATTGAAAACGGAGTTTTGAACGTTCTCCGTTTTAGCCGCCAACTCGTCGATTAACTCTCTTAATCGCTCCTCTGAAACGTCCCGAGGACATTTCCACGGGGTGATATTGACTTCGCCGATCGTTACCATTTCATGATTGTCGTCCAGCCTAATGACTTTGTGCTCCGCGTTTATCACGAAGTCTGATGAACTCAATATTGGTTCAATCTCTGAGAGATCGTCGTTGCCAGCTGTCATAATGCACTTAATGCCGGTGTCACGGTACTTCTCTTCTGCAAGTTTGATCCATCTTTGTAGTCGATCAAACATCAATTTCTTGAATAATTCATCGATCTTCTTGGGATCCTCTTGCAGTTGTCTCTTGCCGTCCTGATCAGTACGATACGGGTAATATCCCGTGTTTGATATTGTTTCTTCAAGCTTCGTTAGTTCTTGTTCAGTTGTACTTCGTTGTTCCTGTCCGAAAAGTTTGCTAATGTAGACGCCATCTGATCCTTTTACTATGGGAACAACCATCTTCCCGGTGATATCTCCGCAGCACATGACGATGTCAGCTTCATAGGTGTCGCCTGCGCTTAGGAACTTACGAAAAGTCCTTTCGCTGCCGTGGACATCGGTTACGAAAAATACGGACGTGTATTTTTTATTTTTCTTCGCTTTGCTAGACATCACAGCTCATCCTCAGTTTCACCTTTCGCTCCGATGCTCACTCATTAATCCTTTTGACTGAAGTCAGTCACGAATTCGGAGAGGATCTCTTCAGTCTAGCCACTACTTGCCTTCCACGTAAATCTAAAGAAAATAGGGACCTTCCACCCTATGCGGGTGGAACTTCTTTGAAGGCCCGTTCTATTTTGATTCCTTGGCTTGCTCGGTATCGCTTGTTGATCAAGTAATATGCAAAGGGCACAATGTAAAGCATGGCAGCAAAACCCAGTGCCAACGTTGTCCCCGGCCATATGCCATAACCAGGGTTTGTGAAATACTCCACAATCGCCCAGATGTCCGTTCCCAATCCGACTATGCCGCATATGGTAATCGCGGGGAAGCCTGCAATCTTGTATTTACTTATCGGGGATGCTTCATAGAGCGATTTTGCCTTCCAGGGGAAGACTATTCCACCTACGATCGACGCAGCGAATCCGATGAACTGGGCCATTAGCGCCAATTGAAGGAGACCTCCTAACGCTGGATATCCGGTCAAGATGACCGCAGCTACGCAGGATAGCGCCGTTAGCACTACCAGGATATTATCGGGAGCCCCGCGCCTGTTAACGTGCCCGACCCAGCTTGGCAACAGTCGGTCAAAAGACTGAGCAAGCAATATTCTGGATCCACCGAGAAAACCATTGAACAAGCTGTTCGCCATAGCGCCCGCGAACCCTAAACCAATTATGATCGCTATGATCGGATTCCCCGTCACGACTGCGAATAGCGCATAAGATCCGAGGTAAGTAAAGCCTGGTGGTGCCTGCCCATTTACAACCAGGTACCCAATAGATCTTGAAAACTCTTGTCCCATGTAGGCGTACGCCCATACTGCTCCTACTGCGAATGTTACGAACTGCAACAGTATCGCTCCAAACTGGGTCCACCAAGCTGTCTTGAACGATTGCACACCCTTGATTTCGCCTACAAGTTCCATGCCGAAGGAGACGGCGGTCCACAGACCATAGTATAATGCAGCAAGCCCTATTGTGTCAGTCCAGCTGAAACCGACATCTGGATTGAATCCTAGATTCTTCGCTTGAGTTATGATTGAATGATACCAGTCGGGATTGGATTGGAAAATGTTCTCATAGGAATTGAAGTTAGCTATGAAGGTGGACTGCGGAACCATTAGAAACGTCGCCGCTACGATCACTAACGCTAAGAAGCCGAATACAATTATGAAATAATTCTGGAAGACCACGTAAGCCCTCATACCCCTCAGCATTACGTAACACGCGATCCACAGCAAGGCTATCGAGATGACACAAGCAACCCATACATTAGCAAACCATACAGCCGCGCCGATCAAGGACGGGTTTCCTGTCGCGCGCCCTACGAAATCGAGCATTGCGGGAATGATGGTCAGAGCAATCGTATTACCTGCAAGGTAGTCCCAGAAAACCTGCCACCAGACCATCCCAGCGTTCGTAACAACGAAACCCACCAGCCCGCTTACGAGTCTGCTCGAGAAAACATAGTCCCCGCCACTGCGAGGCATCGCGCTGATCAGACCGGAATAGGTCACCCAACGAATGGCGAATAGAACCAACAGTATGGTCATCGCAAGAAGGACATTGGCTCCCGGAAAGAGGGCTGGGCCAAGGAAGAAGTAAAAGGTAACGCCATAGAAACCAGCGATGACAAGGTATCCGTAGAACATGGCATCTCTTGGCGTTAGAGTTCTGATGACGCCTGACGATCTTCTAAGAAATACGTCGCTATTTCCAGACAAATTTCGTCAAACAGTTTCCGTCCTTAGCGAATTTAACACTTTTGTTAGAGAACTAAAAAACTTACATTTTGAACGCGCAACTGAACATCGTCAATCAAAATATATACCGTCAACTAATCTAATTACTAAGCTTCTCATTACATTTAATCATCTATCTACACAGGGCATCCCTTCCAAAATGGGTTCACATGATCTCAGAGATGGAACATCAGTCTGTTTCACACCAAAAGAATTGACTAACCGACGCATTGCGAGCGCAAGTCGCGAGCGGTATCTGCTGCTGTCGAATCTGGCGAAACCTGTTCTGGTTTAGAGCCGAAATGCATAAGATTTGAAAACGCCGCTAGACTGCGTGATTAGTTTGGCGAAGATGGAGATTTCGGTAAACCTCGGAGAAAACGATTATGACCCGAAGGAATTTGTTGATGCGGCAGTTTATGCTGATCGATTAGGTTTCCGAACTGTATGGTTTGGAGATCACATCTTTCCTTGGTACCACTCTGGTAAGAGGTCCTCTTTTTGCTGGTCAATGATGAGCGTAGCGTTAGAAAAAACTAGAAACCTCAAGGTAGGCCCGTGGGTTACTGTGCCCATAGGAGCAAGGTATCATCCCGCAATAATCGCTCAGGCAGCGGCAACTCTAGACAACATGTATCCAGGTAGGCTGATGCTTGGAGTCGGCACGGGTGAGGCGCTAAATGAACGACCATTCTGGAATGGAAATTGGCCGACATGGGATGAAAGAAAGGACAGACTCGTGGAAGGGCTTAGACTAATCAAACAGCTATGGGAATCCCCAGAACCTTTCAAGTTTGAGGGCAAGTACTTCTCATCTGATTTCTACTACCTTTACACGAAACCAGCACGGAAGATTCCAATTTATTTCTCCGCAATAGGGAAGAAGGCGGCTCATGAGGCTGGCGTGTACGCAGACGGCCTGATCTCGATAAGCCCGAGAAACGACCCCAAGAAGCTTACCGAAACCATCCTTCCAGCATACAAAGACGGAAGACAACAGGCCAACAAAGAAGGGTTGGGAAAGGTAGCGGTTGAACTTGTCTTTACCTTTGATGAACCAAGTGAACTGATCAAGAACGCGTGGAGAACCCTCGGCATTTGCCGAAAAGACTCGTGGAGCATACCAACCCCAGTTGCCGTAGAGGAAGAGGGAAGGAAAGTGACCGAGGAAGATTTGAGAAGAAACATGCACTTCTGCAAGAACTGGAAAGAAGTAGTCAAGGTAATCGAAGAGTACAAGAAAGCAGGTGTGAACGAAGTAACCACCTACACGGGTTGCAACAAGAAGCTGATCCGTGCCTTTGCAAAGAACGTCCACGATGTCTTCTAGCCGCTCACTAGTCTACCGTTAGAAGCTGGTGGCCGGCATTGAGCCTGATCGGGATAGATGTCGGCTCCACCGGGACAAAAATCTCAGCATACAATCAAGAAGGTAAGTCGCTAGGGAGCATCTACGCGGCGCATACACCCCAGCACCCCTTTCCCGGAGCTTGGGAGCTCGATCCAGAAGAGGTCTGGAATAACGCTGCGAACGGACTACGACGCTTAACTGCTGCCGAATCAGTAAAGCAAATGCCTCCACGCGCGATAGCTGTTTCGGCGTCTACGAGGGAAGGCTTCCCAGTAGATGCCGACGGCAAGGCTCTCGGTCCGTGCATTATGACGGCGGACACACGGGAAAGCGGTTTAGAGAAAACCATCTCAAACGCGTACTCTGCTGATGAATGGTTCGAGTTCTGCGGACATATACCAGAACGCATGGATCCGGCTTGCAGACTTCTCTGGTGGGAAAAGAATCAGCCCAGCATCATGCGCAAAGCAGAGCATTTCGTCGGATGGGGAGAATTCCTCTCTCTGCGCCTGACCGGAAAAGCTGTGGTGGACTACAGCCATGCCGGACGATTTCTAGTGTACGATTTCAGGACACACCAATGGTCACCGAAGCGCGTCTCTGAATTCGGCATAAACCCAGATTTACTGCCGGAAATCAAACCATGGGGAGCAATGATCGGCCCCATCTCCAGGAATATCTCCAGAGACTGGGGGTTCACAAATGATGTGGAGCTTGCCATGGGCGCTAACGATGCGGTCTGCACGTTGCTAGGAGCCGGCGTCTCACAAGTCGGAACAGGCGGCCTCATTAGCGGCTCATGGGAGAACATACTCCTGCCCGTTATGGAGCAACCGCCCCCCTCCGTACTCGTTAATGCTGGCGTATCCATAGGACCATACCCCGGCAAAGCAAGTTGGATGGTATACGGGCTCAGTCCAACCGGAAGCGCCACACTCAACTGGGCAAGAGATCTCGTTAGCGTAAAGTTGGATGACGCGGAGACCATGCTCCATAGCCTAGGCAATGGTCCTAGCCACGTACTTGCCGTACCACACGTTTCCGGTGCGACGGCAGTCTGGGTTGGGGGCAGCGGACTGCGCGCTGCACTGATTGGAATGACGCTCGCAACATCGCCGATTGACGTAGTCAAGGCGTTCATGGAAAGTATCGTCTACGACACCCACTATCTCCTTGACACACTCAAAGAGGGTGGAGCGAAAATAGACATGTTGAGAGGAGTTGGTGGAGGAGTACGGTCGGACTGGTGGACACAACTCAAAGCGGATCTTACGGGCACAGTTATAGAAACCGTTGACCAACCAGAGCTTGGAACACTAGGTGCGGCACTACTCGCAGGTAAGGCGGTAGGAATGTGGGATGATGTTGAAAGAAAGGCTGGCGAGTTCACACGCGCGAGTAAACGCTACAACCCTAACCCGAAACGCGCAAGCCTGTACAAGGAACGGATGGAATTCTATAGAAACCTAATGAGAGACTGGCTAACCAAAGACTGGCGCCCGCTTTCAAATCAAACCTCAAAACCAAACCCGTAATGATGATCAGTATGAATGGAAATATCGTATCAATGAATCGCCTTTTGGAGACATGTTGATGTCGCCCCGTCCGATTCAGAAAAAGCAAAATGGTGCAGTGAGCACGCTTGTTCTTGAAAATGAGAAGGTTAGAGCGATCGTGGCGCCCGAACTTGGCGCGCGTATTCTAAGCTTGATTTACAAGCCCGCGGAGACCGACTTCGCGTGGCATAGCCCTGACGCCCCTCTCGAAAATTCAGACGTGGAACTAGGGAACGTCAGTGGATTCTTTGACTGCTTACCCACGACAGATCCCTGCACTTTCAAAGGCAGAAGTTTGCCGCTTGGAGGAGAGGTTTCATCGATTCCTTGGAGAATCTTGAAAACCGAACGGACTAGTAAGGCGGTTACGATTAGGGCGGAAGCAAAATGCAAAATCTACCCCCTTTTGATACGCAAAAAAATCTCACTCGCTAGGAACAAACCCGTCTTATCCTTACGCTATGAGCTTCGCAACTTGTCAAATGAAACTATCGAATACCACTATAGCAGCCACAACACGCTTCAAGTTACTCCCTTCCACCGATTAGTTCTGCCGCATGAAGTATCGAAAGTCAAGTTAGGATATGCAGGCCAGTATGGCAAAATGGGAGACGAAATCACCTGGCCTGAAGCCATCGACACGAAAGGACAACGAGTAGATATCAGCAAGATACGCGGCCCCTGCGAAAAAACCATGGAGAACCTATACACAGCTAAATTGAAGGAAAAATGGTGCGCCCTGATCAACGAAGCTCGAAAGGAAGCGATCGGATTCAAATTCGAGGGTGACGCACTGCCCTACATACTTCTCTGCACAAACAACTCAGGATGGAGGGACTATTACTTCGCCGCTATCGAGCCCGTAACCGGACGACCCGACAACCTCGATGTTGCTGTCGACCAATGGAAGGATTACGCGACCCTGAAACCCAAAACAAAAGTCAATTGGAAACAAACAATCATCCTAGCCCACAACATCAAGCACGTTGAAACAATTGAAAACGAAGAAATCCTTCAGACCTAAAAGTAGTGAGAATGTATTAGGAGCATGAGCCATGAAACCAGTATCAAGTAAACGCAACAACGCTGAATTGCGATTGAGACAGGAAATTTGCAGAGTAGGTAAAGCAATGAACGCCTCAGGACTATGCGCCTTTCTAGGAGTATATGCCCCAGGCAACCTGAGCGCGAGGTTGCCAGGGTCAGACAGGATAATCATTAGCCCTAGCGGGTTGGACAAGGGATCGCTCAAACCAGGAGATCTTGTAGTGGTTGATTTGAATGGTCAGAGGGTTGAGGGAAAGTATAATTTTTCAACTGAGACACCTACGCATTGCGCCATCTACCGTAAGAGACCGGATGTCAATGCAGTTGTGCATGCTCACTCGCCGGGTTGCCTCGCTTTCGCAGTTGCACATCAAGAGATACCTGCAACTACCATAGAGTTGGCGGCAGTATCTGGGGCACGTGTTCCGTTAGCCAAGTACGCAACGCCTGGAACAGAGGCGTTGGCCGTGGCTACTGTGGAGGCGCTTGGGCATAGTGACGCAGTCATCATGGCAAACCATGGCATAGCTGCAGTGGGAGCTACGCTGGATGAGGCGTTCAATAATGCCCTGAGCGTTGAATTCACCGCTAGAATAAACATCAACGCAAAAATGCTTGGAGGAGTTGCAGAACTCCCAGCGAATGAGGTAAGCGGCATTAGGGACTACGTGCTCAAAAAATACGGGCAGAAGTAGCGACTGAGTTTTGCTGTCTTGAGTTACTGTACCGCAGTATAGCAAGCAACGCCGAAGTAGAGAGTTGGAATTTTTCATAGCTTCACATAGAACGTGTCGCCGTGAAGTGAACGCATGTGGTGACGGAGCGCATCTGCGAAGGGCAGCGCGATATCCTAGGAGATGTACAACTCTCGGGGCGCGTGATTTAATACCTTTAGGCCAGCTTCGGTGATTATTACGACATCCTTCAGTCTGATGCTCATTTTGTTCGGAATGTATATCCCACTCTCGATTGAGAGGCACATGTTTTTCTTGAGAACTAGATTTCAGCGAGGCTATTCAAAGGGTTAGTTTTACCAAAAGGTAGTGTGAGAAAAGGCAAATATGTACCCGCCGTTGCAGGACAAGAAGTAGGTGGATGTTGTGTCCCGCCCGGATGATAAGATACTGAGAGAGTCAATGTACATCAAGCCCGAAGCTGTTGACCCCGATCGCCATATCACCGCGAAATATTACGTCGAGGGCAATGCGCCCATGACTAAGATGGCTGAAGAGGCCGCAATTGAAAACTCTACGGGAACGTGGACTCTAGTCGGGTACGAAACCCTTGAGGTCAGGAAGAAGTTCGGCGCGAAAATATTCAGGGTCACGGGTTCCAATGGTTCTGGATTCATTGAGTTAGCTTATGAAGCCGAGAACTACGACCCAGAATTGGGCGGAATCAACTGCCTTCTGTCAGACATAGCTGGAAACATCTTTGACATGAAAATCTTGGACAACGTTAAACTCATGGAGTTGAATTTTCCGAAGTATTGGCTTCAAGCTTACAAGGGACCGAAGTTCGGTGTTGAGGGCACTAGGAAAGCGGCTGGAATAAACGAAAAGCGCCCTATAGTCGGATCCATCACGAAGCCCAACATAGGACTTGATGCGAAGACGTACGGAAAATTGGCGTACGAAACGGCTCTTGGAGGAATCGATTTCATGAAAGATGACGAGGCTATCGTCAGCCCGAAATATTGCCCATTGGAGGATAGGGTAACTGAGGCCATGGCGGGAATCGATCGGGCAAAGGAGCAGACAGGTAAGAAGGTGCTTTTCGCGGTCAACATCACCACTAGACAAGACAAGTTGCTGGAGCTTGCTGACAAGGCGATTCAAGCGGGGGCAAACCATTTGATGGTGTGTGGCCCGTACATCGGTTATGGTGGACTACAAACCCTCGCCGAGGACCCGTCTGTCAAGGTTCCGATTCATTGCCACAGAGTAGGTCACGCAGCCTTTACGCGTAGCCCGAAGCATGGAATTGATGTCGCCGTATGGTCCAAGCTAATGCGGATGTGCGGTGCGGATCAGTTGCATATTGGAAGTGTTGAGGGCAAGTTCTACTATGATGAGGCTGAGACGCAGAGAAACATCAAGGCCCTTCGAGTGCCTCTGGAGCATGTCAAACAAACGATGCCCTGCTCCTCGGCTGGAAACCGGCCAGGAAACCTTGGGGTTAGCGTGCAAACTCTTGGAATGGACATGATGTTTCTCGCTGGAGGGGGAGTGCATGGACATCCGGATGGCTCAACTGCAGGCGCGAAAGCTATGATGCAAGCGTTACACGCAGCGATGGCAGGCATCCCGTTAGAGCAGGCGGCGAAGGAGAACAAGGAACTAGCCCGAGCGTTACCAACACTTACGCTCGCACATTGACACTGTCCTACCTCATTCACCGATTCCATTCATCCTCTCAAGCATAACCGCTATTGCGCTATAATCTAACTTTGAGAAACCCTCGTTCATAGCAGCGGTGAAGAGTGCCAGAACCGACGACGTTACAGGAAGACTGATCCGCTTGATCAGTTTCTCCTCCTCAACCAATGCGAGATCCTTCCGCATCATCTCCAGTGTGAAGGTCGGGGTGAAATCCTTCTTGACCACCAACGGCCCCTTATTCTCGGTGTAGGAGTTCTTGTGATGCGTCTTGTTTACGAAATCCACGAAGCTCTGCCCACTCAAACCCAATTTCTGCGCGAGAGTCAGAGCTTCAGAGAAACCCGTCGCTAACACCGCTAGGTACAAGTTGAATGCCAACTTCATGCTGTGCCCAGAGCCGAATGGACCGACGTAGACAACTTGCTCACCTAAATTCCCCAGAAACGCAGCATGTTTTTCGAAGACTTCTCGCCTACCGCCCACCATAATCACAAGTTTCCCTTTGAATGCACGCTCTGGCCCCCCTGCCACAGGTGCGTCTAGCCTCTCAACCCCCCTCGCATCGCATTCTTTGGCATGCTCGATCGATCTCTCTGGTAGAATGGTGCTCATGTCAATCCAAACGCTCCCCGGTCGCATACCATCGAGAAATCCATTGCTGCCAAGCGCAACCTCGCTAACTGCATCTTGATCCGAGAGCATTGTGATCACAACATCTGCATTTTCAACAGCTTCTCTCGGAGTGGAGTGAGCCACTAGGCCCTTCTCAATGAGAGACTTCGTTTTCCCTCGTGTTCTGTTGAAACCGTGAACGTCGTTGCCTTTTGACAGGAGATTCCGAGCCAACTCGGAACCCATCAGCCCCAAACCCAAAATAGCTACGCGCGTCAAGTTACATCGATCCGATTCCACATACTCGCTTTCTCTATTATCCCTTAAGCGAAACTTCCGAGCGATGCAAGTAAGATCAGACAAATGGTGCGACCAAGAACAACGGAAAACCAGGCCATTGTTTAAAATAACTGGGTAGGCCAAGACATTGCCGAACGAAGACTCGATTGGAGTAAGCGGCTTATGGTGAAGTGGGGTATTCATTCACTCCTGTGGACCGAACGCTTCGACGCTAACCCTGAACCGGTGGCTAGGAAAGCTAAGTCGTTTGGTTTTGACGGAATAGAGATCTACGTCGCTCCTTCGCAAATTGATTCATTCGATAAGGATAGAGTCAAGAAGGCGTTACGTGAGACGAACCTTGAGTGCATCGGTTGCACATGCCTCGACAAAGAGACTGATGTCACAAGCGCAGATGAAGCAATCAGAAAGCGAGGGATAAACCACCTTCAGAAATCCGCTGAACTCTTCTCCGACCTTGGCGGAAAGCTGGTGTCGGGGGTTACTTATGGTGCGTGGGGAAAGCTTACCGGAACCGGGCCCACGAGCGAAGAATTGAACCATTCCGCAGAGAGCTTGAAGACCGCCTGTCGCCTTATTCGTGATACTGGGGTTACGATCGGCCTCGAACCAGCAAATAGATTCGAAACCTACGTCGTCAATACCGCAGCTGATGCTGTGAGGTTAGCTAAGAAGGTGGATGAACCGAACGTCGGTGTTCACCTTGACACGTTTCATATGAACATTGAAGAGAAGAGTCCCTATGATGCAATCGTCAGCACAAACGAACTCCTCCGTTACGTGCACCTTTGCGAAAACGATAGGGGCGTAGCGGGAGCGGGAAATATTGACTGGGATGCAATCTTCAAAGCTCTCTCGACCATCGGCTATGATAAATGGATCACGTTAGAATCATTCACCCCGGAAATCAAGAGCGTCGCAGCCAGTACCGCGATATGGAGACAGGTGGCGCCTAGCGCCGACGCCATAGCTTCCGACGGACTCAAATTCCTCAAGTCAATGCAAAAGAGATACCTAGCTCATTGATCTGTCATCTTGAGGAAAAGTTAGTTCACTGCGATCTGCCGCGTGCAACTATGGGCCAGATTACCCCAACTCTCCATTTCCGAACCGTGTAGAACATGTCGTGAAGGTTTACAGTCGCAAAGCCCATGGTGCATCGCATATGACGCTTGACAGTCCAACGACATAGTACAAGGCAAAGTGGTTTGAAAGTTCACGTAACGTCATCTACCAGTGACATGCATCGAATCAAGATGGTTGTTCTGGTAGATGTCTTGCGGTCGAGCTCAACTATCACCACTGCCCTCAGCAACGGAGCCAAAACTGTAATTCCGTTCACGACCCTATGGAAGGTCGTAAAAGCGCACGGAGGATCAAGACTAGATACCGTCTTAGCGGGAGAAAGGAACGGAATCACCCCCAAACGGTTCAATTACAATATCTCACCCTTCGAAATGAACCGCGAGAACGTGTCTGGGAAGACAGTACTGTATTCCTCGAGCAACCTTACAAGAATTCTAGGCAAACTCAGAAAACGACACAGCATACTCATCGGCGGACTCATCAATGCCAAAGCAGTAGCGAACTATTTGCAAAATCGCCATGAAGACGTCGCGATTGTCCCATGTGGAACGAAACTGGGAACCTCGGTCGAAGACTTGGCAGGTGCGGGAGCTATCGCAGCCTCAATCCTTCACGCCGAGTTATCTGATGACACGCTGGCCGCTATCGGGTTGTCCAGAACGAAGGGTTGGCAGAATTTGGTGAAACGAGGACGAGTCGCTAAGAGGCTAACTGACCTCGGGTTCGAGAGGGATATTGAGTTCTGTTTGACACTTAATTCAAGTTCGGTTGTTCCCGGTTTAGTCGGGAACAAGATAATCGACGTGCGACGATCAAAAAGATTGCGATGAAAGGGTCACTGAAGTTTTCCTCTTCCTTCGATTCTGAGGGTTCCTTCGACTTCTCCTTTTCGTGCGATTATGTAGTTGTCGTGGAGGCACACAGTTGTGTCCACATGAGTAGGCAGCATTTCTAACTTATCGCCTGAATGAGGAGAGTCGGAAGGTCTTGAGAGTCGATAGTGTCCGTGTTCCGCGTTCAAACCCATACACTCCATATCCCCCCTTCCTTTGATTGGCGGCAAGCCATGCTCCCCACTGATAGTCTTCAGCCCAGCATCGACAATCACCTTTTCCCGCCTAGGACGGCTGACGACTCCTGTTAAGATCGTGAGAGCATACTCGAAATCAATGCCGTACTTATTGTAAGTTGTATCCATGAACACGTATGAACCGGCCTCAACCTCAGTCACCCCTTCCACACGACTTGCAAGGTCATAGGACATGGTCCCCCCACAACTCACATCCTCAACCGGAAGCCCAGATTTCTCAATTTGACGCTTCGTTTCGATAAGAGGCCCCAACGCCTGCTCGACAGCGTTTATTCGTGATTCAGGCGTCGTAAACTTGCGAAGGGATCCCTCGTAGCCCATTAATCCCTTGAACTCTAACCCATTCAAATCTGCTATCTTGTGTGTCAAATCGACTGCAGGTTGACCTGGACGAACGCCGCACCTATCTAAGATCCCCTCCAGGTTACGGAATAGGTTAACTTCGATCAGTACGCCAATTTTCGAGCCTGCCTCGGTTGCAAATTTAGAAATTTCGATGGCGTTTCCGATATCGTCCACTAGCACCCTGAGTTTGCAATATCTTGAGAGGTTAACTAATCTCCTAATTTTGTAGGGTCCAACGATCTGATTCGCGATCAGTATATCTTCGATTCCTGAGTTCGCCATAACTTCTGCTTCGCTGAGTTTTGCGCAAGTGATGCCTGGTGCGCCGGCCGCGATCTGTTTGTGCGCTAAGAATGGGGACTTGTGAACCTTAACGTGAGGCCTAAGATGTACCTTCTTTCCCCGAAAGTATTCACCCATGCGTTTTATGTTCCGTTCTGCGGCTTCAATGTCTAGAACCAGAGCCGGCGTATCGTATTCTTGAACCTTCAAATCGTGATCGACTCCTTCGTTGAGACCATTTGAATTAATCCGTTTCTTGGTGCTTAAAATAAGCTGACCTTGTTCTGCTACCTTAAGGGGCTAATGCATGCCTCTTCCGCCGGCGACAATCAACAGCTCACCTGTCACGAAATCAGCCTCGTCCGACGCGAGAAATACTGCTGCGCTAGCCACTTCGTCAGGCCTCCCAAATCGTTTCAACGCAGTCTCATCCAACAGCATCTTCTCAGTTGCCGGGTCGTTGTGAGCAACCATCTCCGTCTTTATGTACCCAGGACAGATCGCGTTGACTGTAATGCACGGGCCTAACCTAAGCGCCATCGCCTTAGTCATTCCGTTCATCCCAGCTTTCGAGGTAACATACTCAACATAACGCATTGACGAAGGATGGTACAACCCAGAGTTTGAAGAGATATTGATGATCTTCCCCCTCTTTTGCCGCATCATAATAGGCGCAACCTCCTTGGAACACAAATAGGCGCCTTTCAGGTTGACGTCGATAGTCTTGTCCCAAACTTGTTGACTAGCAGCGAGAAAATCCTCAGGAAACATTACTCCAGCATTATTCACGAGAATGTCGATTCGACCGAACTTGCCTAATGTTGTGCTAACTAACCGTTTGACGTCCCCAGCGTTGGAGACATCAGCCTTTACGCAGATTGCGTGTCCGCCCTTCTTCTCGATCTCTTTCGCGACTTCTGATGCTCGAGTTTCGTCCGTGTTGTAGTTAACCACTACCTTCGCGCCTTCGTTAGCGAAGACTTCCGCGATCGAGCGGCCAATTCCGCGCGAGGCGCCGGTTACTATTGCGACTTGATCTTTCAGTCGGTTCAAGTAAATGGCCCAGTGCTGGGCTAGCTCACGCTGCCTAAAGCGTTGCTGGTGGGTTTCGGCTTGGTTAATCTATATTTTCGAAGATGGCGAGTCGATGCTAGAATATTGCGATGGGATTGAAGAGTGATCCCGTTCCCTTCGGGAGTCGTAACGGCGCTGCTACCACCATGAATTCCCATCTCTTCTCCTCTTCGCACACTTTGACCAGCTCCTCGAACTGCAAGCTATCCGTGCATGCCATACCCATCGAAGCGATTTGCAGGGCGTGAATTGGGTAACCGACTCCTTCAACGCAGCTTGGGATAGCCTCTCCGTCCCCATCTGGCAGGAATGCGGCCACCTTACGCTCAAAGAGAAGCTCCATTGTGCTTGGGTGAAGCCCCGCTTTTCCGTCCCCGTCGTACCCATTATTCCATGGCCCAAGCTCCAAACGGCGCCTGTGATGTCCGGTGCGAAATACGAAAATGTCTCCCTCACCGAGCCTTACTCCCTCCGCTTTCTCAGCGGCTTCAAGCTCTTCAGTTGTAACAGCTTCCCCCGGTTCCAGCCATTTCGTACCTCTCAAACGCGGGATATCTAACAGCACTCCGCGCCCTACAATTCCATGCGCATAAGCGGTGATGTCCATTAGGCTCGCTCCCTGGGAGCTTACCGCACTTACAGGTTTGCCATTGTAGAGCTGCCCTTTGTAACCGATGTGACAGAGCGCATCAATGTGAGTGTGGCTATCGCCGTGACATGCGCAGGCCAAATAGTCCATCGAGAATTGCGGCTCCCCATGTGGCAGCGGGGTGTCATAGGTTAATGTCATGAGGTGTACGGCAGGATTTGGATTGTCTGGGCCGGCCACTTTGTTAATTGGAATGGCAAGCGAAACTGAGCGACCGAATCGTACAAGTGCTGCCGCAGCACGTATGTGAGACGGGGTTATGTAATTCAGAGTCCCGCGATCGTCGTTGGCTCCCCACCGTCCCCAGTTGCTAATCTTCTTGAAGAGTCTATCGAATTCCTGTTTCGACATAGTCTTAGTCGTTTTCATTTCTATCACTCTAGATTTCAGCGAACAATCGGATGCGGAAGTTGTGAGAGTGGGAGTTAGTCTCCTTTCTAAATGAATTGATGTAATTTCATGAGTGCTTTCCAAATCCGTTAACACTCATCCGATAGCTGGGCGTCTTGTTCAAATGGCGCGTCGCCCTGCTTGCTTCGAAACGTGCTTGCAATGCGAACGCAGTTCACCAAAAAGAAATCAGATGACCTACGAGAGATCAGGCACGTCATATTTGATATGGACGGAACTTTAGTCGAGAACATGGAACTCATTGTTAGATCAGTAAATTTCGCAGTCAAGGACCTTGTGGGCAAAGAATTCTCACGTCAGGAACTGTATAGTCGCTTCGGCCGAACATTAGAGCAAATCGTAGCCGATCTAGTCCCAGCCAGAGATAGGAAAAGCGCTGTGCACAGTTACCACGCATACTATAGAGAGCATTTCAAGGAACTCGCAAGCGTTTACGGAGGCATCCCCGCTCTCATAAGTCAACTGCAAAATGCAAAGATTGGGATGGCGATATACACCGGCTCTGATGGCAGAATGACTAAGACTACTCTAGAGCTGTCGGGCTTGCAGGAGTTCTTCCATGTCGTAGTCACGGCCGATGACGTGAGCGAAGCGAAACCGGACCCGGAAGGATTGATACGGACCCTCGACTTGATACGAGGAATCAGGGAGCACTCAATCTACTTAGGAGATTCCGTCAGAGACATTCAAGCTGCAAAGAGGGCGTCGATGGGGTCTGCTGCAGCCCTTTGGGGTTTCGGTAAACCAGCTGTTTTGAGGCGTTGTGGGCCGGACTTCGCCTTTGAAAACCCGCTCGACGCAATTCACCAGTTGACGTGACTTTTAGCTACGAAGCAGCTCTAAATGATTCCGTCGTATGGAGTGATTCTTTCAATGTGCTTAACATTATGCGCCAGAAATATTCTCGTCGTCCACGATACGTCGGCTTTCGGTTGAATTGCTGCGTAGTTCTTCCATTGATTGACGGCGGTGTCCAGGTTATCAGGTCTTCCAGTGCTGGGTTCCAATGCTATGTGGTAGTGACCTAGATAGCCTCCCCAATTGATCCAGACGAGTATGTAGGGTAGGGCTCTTGCATCGAACGAGAATCCGATAGCTTCGTTCCTTGATTCGTTGAGAGCGGCGCACCATGAGTCTGTGAGCTTAGGGGTGTACAGATTTTCCCCAGTGCCCTCGGTAGGTTGACCTACCTTGCTGAGATCTACTGTCTTTCCATTTCTGTCTAGTGTGATCGGCCAATGAATTTCTTCCCCGAAATTGCCTAGCCTATCCGTGATAGTGTATCCTCGTTTGAGTTTCCTGACTTCAGGAGGTAGAACTATTCGGTAGTTCGGGTTGATATTGAGGGTGTTGTGCCCGCTGTAGTGGTATTCGAGTGTTTCATTGGAAAGGTTTGTCAATTGATAATTCAGTTCAAGGCTAGGCTCATTTTTCGTAATTGTCAGAGTCTTGCTAACCATTAGGGGATAGACCTTGCATTTCCGTTGGAGCCTTACTGTAATTGATCGAGGTTTCTTCTCCTTTCTCACGACGCGCCATGGCTCAGAAGCTACCTCGCCGTACATTGGAAGCTCCCACTGTTTGTAAGTACAATTTTCGCATGTTGGAACACAGTCGAAGAGCCCACTCATGTCTTCGAATTCGGGTTTGTAAGTAGGCCTCATGATTGGAACTCGCGGGTTGTGCCAGACAAACTCTGTTTCAGTAGGCTTGTAGATGATGCTGATGAGCCGTGCTCCAAACTCGGGCATGAGAACCGTTCGAAGCTTTTCGTTTTCGAGTACGATTCCCGCCATTCCTCCTACAGTAGTTGCAGCGATTGAATTTGGCATTGGTCTAGTTACACTCCGTAATTGTCGATTCCACTATGCTCAATCATCGTTACTCGTTTCAGTCATCAGCAGAGATGGGTAGGCAACTATTTTTAATGGCCGCCTTACCACATCTGGGTATGTCCCTTAACTCATTCGAAGAATTCGTGAATGAAGGGGTAAAGATCGTTAACGGAGCGGCAGAGCAGAAGATTACCCTACGCCTCATGGGTGCTTTGGCAGTAAGCTATCATTGTCCGAAATACCGCTACTTGCATGAGAAAATGGACCGAACGCCAACGGACATCGACTTTGCGTCTTTATCCAAGAATAAGGAGAAACTCACTGCCTACCTCAAAGGATTAGGCTACAATGTGGACCAGCAGCTCATGAATTACCCTACATACGCCGAAGGAAAGAGGTACATGTACTTTGGCAAAATCCACATAGACGTATTCTTCGACGAGCTCAGGATGTGCCATAGAATAGATTGGACTAAGAGGTTGGAAGTCGACAGCCCCACCATACCAATAGCAGACATTATTCTAGAGAAGCTTCAGATAGTCGAAATAAACCCGAAGGACATCAAGGATCTGATCCTCCTATTTCTGGAACATGATGTGGGAGACAACGACAAGGAAACCATAAACGGGAAGTACATAGCGGAGTTGCTGTCAAAGGATTGGGGCTTCTGGTATACGTCCACCACGAACCTGAGCAAAGTACTGAATCTGGCGAATGAATACATCAAACTGTCTGAGGAAGATGGCAAACTGATGAAAGAACGAGTCAACAAACTAGTCGAAATGATCGAAAAGCAACCAAAATCCATGGGTTGGAAGATGCGCAGTCGAATGGGAACAAAACAGAAATGGTACACTGAAGTAGAAGAGGACCGCGGAGTCATCAAGATCGAATGAATTGTACCCTTTTCTTATTGTGCTAGGTGCTAGATCTCAGTTTTCAGGATTTGAACCGCTTTTTCTGCTACCTAACTCTCTGAGTCTAATCTAAGTTCCGACAACGAAACATTGAAACGTTCTTTTTCCTAGACGGACGTTCGCAACTTGAGGATGCTGAGGTGAAGGATGATGGAGCAAACTGGGGCTGAGACGCTGACAAGGCTCTTGCTCGCTTACAAAGCGAACACTATTTTCGGAGTTCCCGGCGGCCAGACTCTATCGTTCTATGACTCTATCGCAGACCATGCACCCGAGATTCGGCATGTTCTTGCTCGGGACGAAAAAGCCGGCGGGTTAATGGCCGTGGGATTCTCAAGGGTTTCATTTCACCCAGGCCTGTGTGACGCTACGGTTGGCCCCGGAGCCGCTAATCTGCTCCCTGCCGTTGCGGAAGCGTACACGGGTTCAGTATCAATGATTGCTATCACTAGCAACGTGACCACTGAGTCCATGGGTAAGGGAGCATCACAAGAACTCGACCACTTCGCTCTCTTCAGACCGTTCATTAAGATGAGCTTACGCCCCAAAGATGTCGAGGATATTCCAAGAACCGTGAGTCACGCGTTCAAGGTAGCCACATCCGGGCGCCCTGGCCCTGTTCACTTGGATTTGCCGCAAGATATTCTCGAAAGCAGAACTGAAGAATCATTACCCGTCCATGCTGAGCAAGAATACGCGACGTATCCAAGCTATCGGCCGAGACCGCAAGCCACCTCGACCGCCCGTGCACGAGACCTTATACTCGTCTCGTCAAGGCCGATTATTCTCGCGGGAGGAGGAACGATTCTATCCCAAGCATGGGATGAGGTCAAGTCGCTTGCCGAGACAATTGGAGCACCCGTTGTGACAACTCTAACAGGAAAAGGGATCATCGATGAGAATCATCCTCTGAGTCTAGGATGCGTTGGTAGACAGGGATACAGACCCTCGGCTAACAAGGCGTTGAGAGAAGCGGATCTTATCTTGGCTTTGGGCACGAAACTTGGCCAAGTCGCGACCAACGACTGGACGTTGATTGACGAACAGACGAAGATAATCCACGTGGATATCGACCCCATTGAAACAAGAAAGGTCTACAGAGAAGAATTAGCAATCGTCGCAGATATTCGAAGTACGCTACGAGACTTGATTGAAACTCTATCCAAGAGTCAGATCAAACCTGAATCGCCTTGGCTGCAGAAAGTGCGAAGCCTAAGAGAGGAATGGGTTGAGAAGTTCAAGCGTTCTTCAACTGACGCATTGTCTCCCGCGATGGTGTTCAACGAGATAATGAAATCATTACCTGCGAAAAGCGTGCTAGTCACAAGCGGCAGCTTCGCAGGCGCATTTTCAGGCTGCTTCTACAACGTGCGATTATCCGGACCTCGGTTCATCGCCGCAAGAGGCGCTGGAGGAACGGAAACGGCCCTGCCTCTAGCTGTCGGAGCGGCCTTAGGGGTTCAAGACAAGAGCAGAGTCATGGCCGTGAGCGGTGAAGGCGGATTCGGCTACCATGTTGCTGAACTCGAAACGGCTAGGAGAATCGGTCTCGCGCTTCCGGTCATAGTTCTCAACAACAGATCGCTTGGATGGATGAAGATTCTCCAGAAGGAGCGATATGGATCCAACTACATGTCCTCCAGCTATATGGATGACCTGAACTATGCAAAAATCTCCGAGTCCTTCGGATGCAAAGCAACCAGAGTTGAACGCGCTTCTGAGTTGAGAGATGCAGTCGCTCATGCTGTGGAATTAGATGAAGTCTTCGTCGTCGAGATAATGATCGACCCCGACGAATGCAGCTCGACACATCTGAAGAGCGACCCCCTCGCACAGAACGCGTAATTTTTGCGCAGGCGTTGAACCTTATTTGTACCGGTAAATTGGGGTCAGAATCCACTCCCCGCACCATCGAGAATGTTTGACCGTCGATTCTTGGATGTTGGCAGCGCGGGTTCGTTTCATTCCGACTTGCTGAATCTTAGGGAAGCGGAGTTGATACAGTAGCGAAGGCCGGTTGGTTTTGGTCCGTCGTTGAAGACGTGACCTAGGTGGGCTTCGCATCGGTTGCATAAAACTTCCGTGCGTCTCATGAAGAGACTCTTATCGGTCTCTATCTTCACGTTGTTCTGGTTAATCGGGGTCCAGAAGCTGGGCCATCCGGTTTGCGAATCAAATTTGCTTTCCGAACTGAATAGGTCGTTGTCGCAGCAAACGCACTGGTAGATACCTGTCTGGTGACTATTCCAGTATAGACCCGTGAACGGTCTTTCGGTTCCCTTCTTTCGGGCGATATGAAACTGTTCGGGGGTTAGCAGGTGCTTCCATTCATCCTCGGTCTTAACGATCTTCTCCGTCATATCTTAGCCAGGCAAGTGTTGAGCATCGTGCATATCTATCTTCACTGGTTTAGATGGTGTGAGATATCCATGCCGAAGAACGGGTCCAACATTGTAGCGCAGTATAGTTCAGCGTCTTTTCCGAACATTGGCAGTCCGCACACGTTTCGGTTGGGCGTTGATCACGTCTCTAAAAGCGACCCAAACATTCGAACTCTTGTCAAGAAAATTGGAGTAATTGATTTTCATCTCGATGGAGATCCATTCGAATCCTTAGTAGAAGCCATAATCTCGCAACAACTCAACGGGGCAGTCGCAAGGACGATCTTCGGACGACTGAAAGCCATGGTTAACTCCGAGACAATAACTGCCGAGAGTTTGGGGCGAGTTCCTGTTCCAAAGATGAGAAAGGCGGGTGTGTCGCCTCAAAAGATACGTTACCTCAAAGACTTAACCTCAAGAATTCTCGGAGGGAAATTAAATTTGCATGATCTCAAGCGTAGGCCGGACGACGAAATAATCCGTCAGCTGGACGAAGTTAAAGGAATTGGACCGTGGACGGCACACATGTTTCTACTCTTCACGCTTGGGCGAACAGACGTGCTCCCCGTCGACGACCTCGGAATACAGAAATCAATTCAAAGAGTCTACTCGCTACGCAAACGGCCAAACGCCGAAAGGATAAACAAGATCGCTGACAGCTGGCATCCATACTGCTCTATCGCTTCCCTTTATCTTTGGCACGCAAAAGACACGTAATCAATCAACTTTGAAAGTTCAACTTAAAGCACGATGTCCAGTTCATGTAATGGTAGGTTGATGGTCCATGGTGTATGCGGTTGAGACGGTGGGATTGACGAGGCGTTATGGGGATTTGCTCGCCGTCGACGCCTTGAACCTTGGTATTAGTGAGGGGGAAATTTTCGGGTTGCTCGGCCCTAATGGAGCGGGGAAAACGACAACCCTCTCAATGTTAGCCACACTCCTCAAGCCCACGTCTGGAACTGCGAAAGTAAATGGGTTCGACATCATAACTCAATCAGCGGACGTTAGGCGCTCAATAGGCATAGTCTTCCAGGATCCAAGCAGCGACGATATTCTAACGGGCAAGGAGAACCTGTACCTGCACGCACTGATGTTCGGTGTCCCAAAAGAGCGGCGCCAAGAACGAATAGACTACGTTCTCGGCCTAGTGGACCTGCGAGATCGGGCGAATGATCTCGTGAAGAAATATTCTGGTGGAATGCGGCGTAGGCTCGAATTGGCACGGGGCTTACTACACAATCCTAGAATCTTATTCCTAGACGAACCGACCTTAGGCCTCGACCCGCAGACTCGAGAGCACATCTGGGCCTACATTGAAAACCTAGTGAAATCCGAAAAGGTCAGTGTCATTATTACAACACATTACATGGATGAGGCGGATAGGCTTTGCAACCGCGTGGCCATAATCGACCACGGGAGAATCTCAGCCTTAGATACTCCGTCGGCTTTGAAATCCAAGGTGGGCGGCGAGATCATCAAACTTCGTGTACGTTCGCCGAACCTTGAACCTTTGAAAAATTTGGGCTACGTTTTATCCATTGATCAATCGGGAAGTACATTACGATTAACGGTTAAGGATGCAAGTGTGCATCTGCAGGAGGTTCTAGGTGTCGTGGGTGAAGTTGACTCTGTGGAGGTGCGCACGGCGACTTTGAATGATGTTTTCTTACACTATACTGGGCGTGAGATTCGAGAGGAGTCAGGTGAGGGTGGAGTGTTCGAACGAATAGCACGCGCGAGGAGTGGGCGCTGATGGGTGAGCTGGAAGGCTTCTACGCGCTGTGGTATAGAGAGCTTAAGGTGTTCACGCGAGAGAAGTCAAGAATAGTCTCCTCTCTATTCACGCCTCTCCTGTGGATTGTTGTTTTCGGAGGTGGACTAGGCTCAGCGGTCTCGTTAGCTGGTGTAAACTACCAAGTCTTCATCTTCCCCGGAATCATAGCCATGACAATTCTCTTCTCATCAGTCTTCTTCGGTTTGTATATTGTTTGGGATAAGAAGATCGATTTCTTCAAAGAAGTCCTCGTCGCTCCCCTTTCGCGTACAACCATATTCGCAGGCAAAATGGTCGGGGGAACCATCGACGCGCTAATCCAAGGATGCGCGATGCTCGTCCTCGGGTTAGTATTGGGGATAAACTACACGATTCTGAGAGTGCTTTTCTCGTTTGTTTTCATGTTCGTTCTCGCGTCCGCGCTGGTTAGCCTTGGGCTAATTATTGGTTCGAACATGGAGAGCGTGGAAGGCTTCCAATTAATCGTAAGCTTCCTCGTTTTTCCCATGTTTTTCTTTAGCGGTGCGCTCTTCCCACTCAAGAACCTCCCACCGTACCTGTTGGTCTTCACGATGCTCGACCCCGTCACCTACGCCGTTGATGGTCTTCGTGGCTTACTCTTGGGATCTTCACAACTACCAATAGCGCTTAACCTAGGCGTGCTTGCGGCCTTTGCCGTTATAATGATTGGAATCGGAACGTGGAGCTTCAAACGGCTCAAGTAGGTATCACTTCGTAGACCCTCGCCCGAGAAAGGAACCGAATGGTTTTCATCTTTAGCGGACCTACGCTAAATCTTGCGGTTAGTCTAGGTGCATTTGAATGAAACTTCAAGACAAAGTTGCAGTGATCACCGGCGGAACTGATGGCATAGGAAAAGCCATCGCGGTTACTTTCGCGAAAGAAGGAGCAAAAATCATGATAGTCGGGCGAGATGAGCAGAAGGGTCAGAACGCGCTCGAAGAGGTTATGAGATTCGGAGAAGCGACTTACTTCAAGGCAGATGTGTCAGATTCCGCGCAGGTTAGGAAGCTGGTTGAAGATACGATTCAAAGATACGGACGTATCGATGTCCTGATCAACAATGCGGCCGTTTGTCCGCCCGGCGATGTTGTGACGACATCCGAGGAAACTTGGGATCAAGTCATCGACGTGAATTTGAAGGGAGTATTTCTCTGCTGCAAGTACATGATTCCTCATATGCAGAAAACTGGAGGCGGTGCAATAGTGAACATCGGTTCAATCAACTCATTGATGGCTATGGAGAACGAGGCCGCTTACGACGCTTCAAAGGGAGGCGTTCTGATGCTTACGAGGGCGATTGCTCTGGATTTCGCGAAAGCAAGGATAAGGGTCAACTGCATTTGCCCTGGTGCGATCGAGACACCCATGCTGAAGGCCTCGCTTGACACATCGCCGGACCCGAAGGCCGCGAGGCAATCACTCACAGCAAAGCATCCGCTGCGGCGCACTGGGACGCCAGACGAAGTAGCGCAGGCGGCTCTCTTCCTTGCGACTGACGCCTCATCGTTTGTTACGGGTGCCGTGATTCCAGTTGATGGTGGTATCCTAGCTGGATGGACGTAGGGGTCCTATCGGGTTTGGATCTGGGTGGATTATCGTATGATGTTTCGCTCATCAGTTCTATGGCCATAATTCTTGGATCTCTTTTCGTTGTCGTTCAGATCAGGCAGACGAATCGGATGATTCGCGTGGCTGGCCAACAGGCTGAAGCGGCTGCGGTTCAAGCCAGGTTGACGACGGAGCAGTTGAAGCAGGATCATGAACTTGCAAATATGGATTTAATCATGCGACTCTACGAATTTGCAAACACTGCCGAAGTTCAAGCCGCCTGGTTAACCGTACTCAACTCGAATATCTCCACCTACGGAGACTTTGAGAGTCTCTCCAAGTCTGATCAAGTGGCCTTCTTTCAGATCGGCGCACTCTTTGAGTCCCTGGGCGTATTGGTTGAGAGGGGCATCGTTAAGGTGAACGTAATCGAGGATATGTTCCTGACGCGGCTTGCATGGGAATCCATGAAACCATTTGTTTCGGGAGTTCGGGAAAGATACGGAGAAGAGGAAAACTATGCTGGGTTCCAGAGATTATATGAAAAAATTGTCCTAGCTGAAAAGGAAGAGACTGAATAGTTCGAGTAGAGTTGCTACATCCGAACTACGCCGGCAATTGGGATTGTGAATTTGAGGGCCTGGGCGGGGGTTGGTGAGATTTCTTGTTGGGTTTTCGATTGTCGTCGCGCCTCTAGCAGCATATTCAACTGACGTGAATTCAATTCCGATTCTTGACGTGCGCACAGCACAGCAACTCGAATACCTTACTTGAGATTATACGTTTCACAGTAGAACTTCAAAGACCCGGCTAGCGCAAGCTGCCTCAGTAAGAATGAAGCTTGAGATCGTGGTTGTTCAAACTAGGTGTGCTGCGACGACTATTAGTAATATTACGAATAGGTAGGAGATTGACATTTTGAACACGCGCCATGCATTGGTCGGTGCGGGATTCTTGATCATTCTCAGGTTTGCTAGGAGAAACCGTGCGTTGAAAGCGATCAAAGCGGTCCCGAGGATGAGTAGAGCTAGGTAATTCGCTCTTGAGGCGGTTAGAGCGAAGAGTCCGACGGTGAATGGGAATAGAGCGAAGTTTGAGAGAGCCGTATACATCGCACTCTTGTGCGCTCCATCCACAACGGGTAGCATAGGGACCTGAATTGAAGCGTATTCGTCTGACTTAGCCATCGCTAACCCCCAGAAATGACCCGGTGTCCAGAGAAAGATTAGGGAAGCAACGAGAAACGCGGTGAGGCTTATTGAACTAGTCACTGCTGCCCACCCGGCTAGGGCGGAGAATGAGCCAGCCGCTCCTCCGATCACAATATTCCATTTCGTCCTTGGCTTCAACCACAAGGTGTAGACCAAAACATACCAGAACACGCCTATTCCGATGAACGCTGCGGTTAGCTGATTCAAGAATGTGGCTAGCCCAACCCCCACAATGGAGAAACCTAAGCCAAGGGCCAGCGCGCCGTTGGCGGATATGCGACCGGAAGGTATTGCACGGTTTTGAGTTCGGTGCATACGAGAATCAGTGCGCCTCTCCAGAAAGCAATTTAGCGCACCGGCACCGCCAGCAGCAAGAAAACCCGCAGCAACTAGCAAGAGCATTGAATAGGCGTTCAAGTAGTAAAGTCCGACCGCGAGGAGCATCGTTGCAACGCCCACGAAAACATTCAACGAAGCTATAGCGGGTTTGGTTATGCTGAGATAGTCCCCGATTATCTGCTTAGATTGGAAACTACCTTGGCCAGCCGATTTCATACGATCACGTTAACCTGTCAGAGCTTTAGGCGTATCTGAACCCAGATTAAGGTTTCTCTGAAATACTTTACTTAAACCATGTACTCTCATCCCTGACGGAAATATTTTCACGCCAATTTCAAGCATCATGGGAAGAATCTACACCCTACGATCGTTACCTGAAGGAAATAGTATCCGAGACAAAGAACCACAACCCAAGCGTTACTACGCAGCTCCTATCGTCTCAACTGCAAATCCCAGAATCAGGCCATATGGATCGACGCGAGTAATCCATGCCGCGGCTCCGTGAACATGGAGCCGAATGAAGATCGCGAGATTGCGGAATCCACGTAATAATAGCAAAGCTCCAAACACAAGTAGAAGACTACTTACGCTTGTTTTTCTTCCTTTGCGCCGCAGTTTGTGCAGAAGCTCGAGTTTTCTTCGATTTTTGAGCCGCACTGTCCACAATACCTGACTCCCGCGGTGTTCTTCCGGGCGCGTTTACCTCCGGCATAGAAAAGAAGTGCAAAGATTGCTAGCGCTACGAGAACAAGCGCTAAGGCGGGCAAGAGTTGACCAGTAAGGTCTGGAGTCGTAGATGTGCTGAATGTGACCTGACTTGTTTGCAATGCTTGTGTCTGATTTTCTTGAACGGTCGTTAATGTCGGGAACGAGTAGGACGCTGCTGACGAGATACTTGACGCCTGTGTAGTCATCTGAATTGTCTCCATCGTTGTCACTGGAGGGGTGTAAGGCATAACGTTGAGTTGGAACAATTGTGAAGTTGACGCGACGGCCGCTCCGTTTATCCCATTTAGAACATAACCTTCAACCTGCAACGCCCAGCTACCAGGGGAGCTACGTGCCGTCGCCCGGTTTACCACTGGAACAATGAAGCTTGACGACGAGGGGGAGTTTGGAAGAGTTGTGGTTGACAGGATTTGAGAAGTAGTTGCATCTACCAAATCGACTCTAACGACGGGCAAAACACTTGGATCGCATGAAACGGTTAGGGTCGTTGTTATCTGGAAGGGCTGGCCTGCTTGAACTATGTTTGGCAGAGTAAGATTGAGGTTAACAATCCTGCAAGGTATGAATTGAGCGAGAGATAATTGGGGATTCACACCCACAATTATGATCGCAATGAAAAGGCAAACAAGGATCAGTGTCCGCTTCAGGCTCGGCATTAGAGATCATATCTGAATTGTGCATCCGCCGATTTAACTAGCTCCATTACGAGATGATCATTCCGTGGTTACAACTTTCGGTATTTTTGTGGTGGTATGATACATTCTTTTGAGGACGCTTTCTGCCAATGGATAAAGTAATGGAATCCGCGGCGTGTTGTTGGTGAGCGGTCCGCCTAGCTGATTCAGACCACAAATGTCTAAAAGAAGGCTATCTGAAGTAAGCTGACAGGGTGATATACATTGGTAGGAAAGAAAGAGATGCGGTTTCAAGGAAAGAACAAGGATCTAAGCCAACTTGCTCAACAGATTTCTGACTCTTTGAAGAGTGACGGGTATAAGGTGCAGTCGACAACGGGACCTTCAGGACCAGTTATCCAGGCACAAAAGGCGGGAATACTGCGCGATATAATAAGTGCCGACAGATGCTTCACCATCACACTCTCAGGCCAACCCAACGATTTCACGATCACTGTCGGAATAGGGAAGTGGATCCAGAACATCGCTGTCGCAGCAGCAGAGGCGCTTCTATTATCAGTGCTGTTCCTAGCCGTTGACGTACCCGAAATGCTCTGGACGACACACGTGGAAAAGGGTATAGTAAACAAAATCACGCAAATCGTAGGCTAGCTTGAAAACTAGCTTACCCTTATCCCATTTTTTCACTTGCTCATTTCCGTCCATTTGGAAGCTAATTCGTTTCTTCTCGGGCGATATACTTCGCTGAAGAATCGGTTCTGTGATGAGAACGTCCTTGGGATATTGGTGGACTATGGTTAGAGATTCCTTCCAAGCACGTGAAGACGCGTTCTCGAATCTGCTCTCGATTTGATGCTTGAAATCAGCCTCGGTCTGCAATTCTCCACCTATGGCGAAATATGTTCGGTTTCCCTTCCTCGCAGTGTAACCCATTTCATTTCCTAAGAAGGCCTCACCCATTTTCACACCAGTTTTCTTTCCAAAGTGTTCTCTACCCGGGCGTTGGATGGCATGTTTGAATCCTCGTTTAGCTGCAGCGTAAAAAATCGCTCTATTGAGGCCCCAGCTCTTGGCCCGAGTCTCAGAGAATCCAAGCTCCCTAGCCCTCGCGGCTTGGAGAACCGCCATAACCTGAAAACGCCCAACCTTCATGAAAGCTCACTTACAAAAAAAGAACTCCAACGGCTAATTGATTGCGGTTAGGCGAGGGCTACTTGGACAATCTTCCCATTCATGAAGAACTCTTTCAAGGCAAATTCTTCGCAGCGTGCGCCAAGCTGGAAATCTGTCTCTTCTTCATATTAGATGGCGAGCGCTCTGAGACCAAAGCGTGGGCATAAATTGGCACCAATTTTATCCAAGTTCCACATTCTCCGTCTCGTTATTTGGCGGGATTCTTTTCTGTTCTCTCGGTGAGGCGGGGGATTGTTCTTATTACTTTCACCGAGGTTGCTTAGTGGGATCCTCTCGTAATCATGGTGGTTGTAAGTGGATATTCCCCAGTTTACAGACTTGGAACTTTTCCTCATGGCGGGGTGGGCATCTTACATTCTAATCAGACTGTTAGCAGACTCTGTGAAACTAAGGATCTTCATCGATTTCAAAGATCGAAAATTCAAGATTGTAAGGCTGCCGCCCACGACTGCGGCCACGAGTAGGGTTCAAAAATTGAACACGAAAATGTTCGGAGGAAAGGCAACTGCTCCTACAAGTCACATCCATCATTTCGTCTTCGGAATGCTTCTGATGCCGATCACGTTCATTGCTCTGTACTACCGTCTTTGGTTTGGTCCGGTGTTAGTGGGTATTGTGATGTCCCTGATATTTTCCGAAGTGAAGGAGCTAATCCTGATGAACTGGGGTGCATAGCTCCGCCCCGGCGTCCACATTGTAGAACGCATAACACCTGAGTAGATTACTCCATTATACTCGTGGCCTGGTAGGGTTCCTTGCCAAATTTACCTACTTTTTGCTTTGCCTTCTCATATTTACTCCGTAGATTCTTCTGGGAAGTTCGGCACGTTGCCGCGATTGTCCCATGGTCGATTCTGTTGGTCTCGGACATATTGAACCGCTTCGCTGAATGAAGGTGGTAGGTAGATTGGGTCTAGAGTTGCACCGTGCAAAGCATAGCCTTTGCGAGCTCCAATCAAAAACATGGCCGCTGCCAGCGAGATAGGAACAACCCACAGAAAGCCTATGACCGTCTCGATCCTCGTTCCAGCGTTCGGAATTAGGCTCGAGGCAAGAACCATAACTCTCGAAGTTAGTGTGCGGGATATGATCGGAGAAACGTAGTGTTGAATACACAACAACACTGAAAAGATCCCGCCTGTAAGAAGTGCCTTCCAGCGATACTGCCTGACGTGTTCTATCGAATGAATACTGGAGTACGGTAATTCCACGGTGCTCCTGGACAAACGGCCTCGCTGAATAAACATCCTCCTCTCGGTGGCCGCGATCTTAAGGGTGCCATGCGACCACGTGCGAACAACATACTCGGGTTCCGAAATAGTGGACCTAACTTCTGAGGGTAGGGTCGATAACCCGCTCTCATTCTCGATTTCCCTCGTAATTGCCGAGTCAAGTTGCTGCATGAGATTCGTCAAAGTGTATTTGCTTGCTCTCTCCCTTGCGTTGCTCGAGAGTTTCTGCCATTTCGACTTGTCATCCGCGAGGTCGATGACGGCATTAACCGCTCCGTCTATATCCTCAGGCCCTTTGACTTGGATACCTTCCTCTCCGTCTCTAACAATCCAAGATTGTCCCCCGACGCCTGAAGTTATAACTGGGACGCCTTCGAACATAAATTCAAGCTGGGTTACGCCCAGCGCTTCCATTCTACTCAGTATGAGGTTCAAGTAGGAGCTTTGGATTAATTGCACTTTTGCCTTCTCGCTGAGCTCGCCGATGTACTTGACGTTAGGGAGACTCTCCGCCTTCTTCCTCACCATGTCCGCATATTCTGTATCGCCCGCTCCACCTATGACGAACTGAATATCGTCTCTGTTCGTCAACCTCTCCGCGACATTACAGATCGCGGTCGGGTTCTTTCGATTCTCGATTGTTCCCACGAAAGCAACTATCTTAGACTCTGTCGGGATTCCTAATTGGTTCAGGAATTCTTGTGGGTTTGATGACGAAAACTGGCTGAAGGAGACGTCATCGATCCCACCAGGAAACAACAAGAGTCTGTTTTTGGGCGCACCCATCTTCACCTTAGCTTCTTCCTCGTATGGCGACACCACTAGGATGAGGTTGGCCACGCGGAGTATGGTTCTTAGAGAGAGACGGTTCCAAGCCATTCTGAAAGAGCGTTCGACGATAGAATATCGTCTGGGGGAAGGTTCCTGGAAATGAGACATGTGACAAAATATGAGCGGAGCTTGGTATCCTCCCAAGGCCTTGATGTTGCGTCTCCACTCGACGAATTTCGCCACTTCCTCTGGGCCATTCCAAAGAGTGCTGTGCGTGATCAACACGTTGAGTTGAAAATCGTTGACTATTCTTTCCAAGGTATGGACTACGTCTTTGAAGCCGATTCGGCGCGGGGGCCATTTTGATACAAGGCTCGCGACGCGTATGACTGGAATGTCGAGTTCAACGTCATTAACTAGGAAGTAACCCTTTTCTCCCATCTGCTGTTCGCTAACGATTTCCTTCCCGTCGTGATATACGCTGGTGATCAGATATGATTCGTTTCCGAGATTTCTGAAATATCTGACCATTCGTTGGGCGACGAGCTCCTGTCCCTTCGTCCTACTCGTCTGGTACATTATTACGCCGATACGCTTCTTCAAACAGGAAGTCGCCTCAATCGTGATTAATCATAGATAGTATTGGGATGTTGCTAAAGTCTGCGCCGTTTTCTACTAGGACTGACGTGGGGCTAGTTTGGTGGCCGGGTAGACAGTTTCCAACAAAACCAATTAACACCATTGTTATAACATCAAGTCTGCCGACGCCCAAGAAATGGGGGAATTAAAGTGAAGATAGCTGCGCTTTTCTCGGATTACGATGGGACGCTGTCACCGTTGGAGGCTCGGCGTGAAGATGCAGTTCTCTCTCCAATGCTACGTCGAATGCTTACTAAGGTGAGCAAGCATGTAACCTTTGGAATCGTTACTACGAAAGATCTCGCTTTCATTAGGGAAAGGGTCCCATTCGCACACGGTATCTCCGCAAGTTGCGGTTTGGAGATGCAGGTTGGTGAGAAGTTATTTCTCGATGAAAGAGTCCGGCAGCGGAATGAGAGGTTTGAGAAAGCATACCAAGAGGTTCTCAAGAAAATTCTACAAGCCCGCGATAATCTGGTGATTGAAAGAAAGGAATCCGAGGACGAAAACCTGATCGGGTTCTGCATCGATTGGAGGATGGCGCGTAATTGGGATGAGGCTAAACGGATGGCTGCTCCTCTGCTAACCTATTGCAAAGAACAGGGGTTGTATGCTGTCGAATCCGATGCTAGCCCATTCGCAAACGTCTTTCCCGTGAATGTTGACAAAGGAGAGGCGTTCGGCAAACTGAAGCGAGAGTTAGGAGTTACTGGAGCAGTAATGTATCTGGGTGACTCGGAAGCAGACGATCCGGCCTTTCAGCTCGCTGAAGTTTCAATAGGAGTTAAGCATCGTCGTATCATGCCCAAGCTCCAATGCAAATATCGAATCGAATTCTTTGAACTTGAAAATCTATTGACGAAGTTAATAGATTCGGATTACGATTTTCAAGAGAACATGGCTACAAGAAACGTAGCCGAATGACGGACACTGTGTCGAGTTTTCTACCAGCCACCCTCGATTTCTACCGGGTCTACCTAGCCTTAACCTGCATTGGGTGTACATGATCGTGGAGGTCATGGAAAAAATGAATGAAGTTTCGCCGCTGAAGCACGGCTTTGTGGACCTAGCTGCCATACTGTTTGTTGTAGGCGGCGTAGTCAGCCTCGCGATGACCATTCTAGCCTTGCCCATCAGCATGAACAACCCCCTTAGTACTCTGACAAGCTTGACACCAACTTCGATTGTGGTTTTGGGCGTGAGCCTAATCTGTTCGTTGGGCGCCATACACTGTTTCTCGCTTGCAAGTAAGCGTATGCTCTCTGAGGCAGGCGTTAGAGGACTGATCTTCGGAGCGCTATTGCTAATCTTCAGTTTCGACTTCGCTGGGAACGTGAGCGCGTCCGGTACAGGTAGTCTACTTACCGCGCTAAGCGCATTTCTGATACTAATCGCAGGCATCGTCTGCTTCTCTCTACGGCATACAGCAGTATCCGCTTCCCCGATTGCACGCCAACACGCCCTCGCTCAACCAGTGTATCAACCCTAGGACGAGGACGCGCACATCCAAACCCTTTTCCTTTCTTTACACCCTGTTCTCTTCAATCAGAGCGTGTTTTAGTTTGATTTCGAAAACAGCACCAATACTGCTACTCATTATTCTCATTCCAGCATTGTCTCTGTTTCCATCCGCATACGCCGCTTCTGGGCAGTGGGTAAAATACGCCGGCAATCCTGTTCTCCTCCCTACTGCAGGTAGTAGGGATGGGGACTACGTAACTACCACAAGAGTGCTTTACGATGGCACCACGTATAAGATGTGGTACCAAGGAGGCCTGTCCGGCGTCAGCAGAATCGGATACGCTACCTCATCTGATGGAATGAATTGGGTGAAGCATGGAAGTGTTCTATCCCCTGGCCCAAGCGGTAGTTGGGATAATTCCAGCGTTGCATTGGGATCCGTCACTTGGAATGGCACGGTATACCTAATGTGGTATACCGGCACCAACGGGACTACATACCCGGGCGGAGCAGTTGGGTTAGCCGTATCGAAGGATGGACTCAACTGGGTGAAATACTCAGGTAATCCAATACTCATCCCATCGGGGTTGGGAAACGATCAGAAGTATATCGCCACTCCTTATGTTATCAGGCTGAACCTTACGTACAACATGTGGTACACTGGGAAGAGCGCTGCGTTACCGAACATTAACAAAATCCTTTACGCGACATCGTTTGATGGGATCAAGTGGACCAAGTGGCCCTCCCCGGTATTGGCACCCGCATCTGACCCCACGGCATGGGATGCAAACGGTGTTTACTCGCCGGACGTGTTTTGGAACGGACGAGTTTTTGGGCTTTGGTATTCTGGCATAAATCAGACCGCTCCGGTTCCACGTATCGGCTTTGCAACCTCGCCTGACGGGGCTACTTGGAACCGATCATTAAGCAATCCCATTCTAATTCCTGGGCCTTTGGGTAGTTGGGATTCTGCCGGAGTCGAACAACCAAGCGTGGTTCAGGTTGGGAGCAATTACATGATGTACTATGATGGCTATAGCAACGTGCAGGGCCAAAGGATAGGTCTGGCGTTAAGTCCACAAGGGTTCTCTGTTGCGGAGTTCCCCGCACCCGCGTTCGACTTGTTCCTTGGCCTAATAGCTTGTGCGGCAATATGCTTGGTTTACTACCGGAAGCCGCAAAAACACCCCTAGAATCTCACCAAGAAAAAGTGTCGAAATAAATTTCGCCAACAATACCTCCTCTTCTCGTCTCATACATCGAATAAATCACGCGTAATCCTATCGAGACTCGGGACGATTTGATCGGGTAGCTCGCCGAGTTAGCCGGGAGTGGAAGTGGTCATTTATCGAACCGCTCCTGTAATAGACCGTGCTCGAATAATACTTTAGAGAGTCGGGAGAGTTAGTGGGTGGGGAATTGATTTGACAGATTCGCCGTCTGGTCGGCAGCTCGTCGAGAAGACTTTCGTTTACATGACGAACCTAAGTAGAGAATGCCGGAAAGCTATCACCAGCAAATTCGAGCAAGAACACAAAGGTGTCCCATTCGAATCGGTTGAACCTACAATGAGGCAGGAGGTTGAAGCTTGGTTCGCCGGGAGAGACAAAAACATCAATGTAAAGCATGAAAAGAGCGACAAGGGTAGACTCGGTGAGATTCTGATGACCTATGCAGGAGCATCAAAGGATGCCCATTTCAAGTTCCAAGTCGACGCCCAATTCACTCTTGCAGGCTCATCAGAGAAAGCACCGGCTTATCTTAAAGCACTAAATGTGAACGTAGACAAGAGAGACTTCACCAAGTAGACCCACAAAGAATCTGCTCAGATCGATCTGACTATGTCCGCAAATCCATTAGAAGAACTCGCCCGACTGGCAAGGGAGAAGAGCCGACGGCTGTTCGTCGCCGAAATGCCAATCGACCTTACTACGAACGCAGGTAGTAACTGTGTCTTCGTTCTTGAATTGCCGGGTTCTGCGCCTGGTGCAGCTGGTGGAAGGATTGGTGGGATAGGTGAAAGAAGAATAGAGAAAGCATACTGCTTCAGACAGGTGGAGGGGAGTTGGGTTAAGGTCTATGAAACTGAGACTCTCGAAAAACTTGAGAGGTTCGAATTACCCTACCATGCCGCCGGTATGAGTGTAATCTTGCCGGATGGCTCTGAGAGAGTTGTTTCGGGCGTGGTTGACCAGGAACTGATCCAGAGATACAATGAAGTAGTTTGATCACTGCCGTATTACGGCTTTGATGAGAGGCATTAAGACTTCCAAGTCATTCTTTGAACCAAGTTGGACTCTTAGTAAGCGGCTCATTCCGCCGAGCTGCGCCTTGTCAACCCAAACCCTCAAGGCTTCAGGGACGGTCACATCCGACTTAATTTTCGGAACTGATTTCTCAGGTATGAACAGGAAGAGTTCGAGTTTTTCGCCGAAGAAGACTCTAACCCTAGGAGTATCTCGCACGTTGTAGCTGGGTGCCTCAGTATCCTTGAGTGGTTCATACTCTACACTCTCAACCACGTCTTGTTCGGATTTCAACTCCTCCCTGAGATAGACGAATGCTTCCTGGCAAGCGGGGCTGCCTTTGCTGGAGAGTTCCTCGATCGACAAAGATCACGACCCCTGAATGGGAAGCTTTGATCGGTAGAAAGAGATATAGCAATTACCCCTTCCGGGTCAGATAATCATAGGAGTAATGGCGGGCATGCCACACAAACTGAGTAGGACTGATTTCAGGATTCGCAGGCGACAGAAGAGAAAACAAAGGCACAGGAAACTAACAGGGTCTAGCAGAAAGCCGAGCTAAACCGAGTCCCTGAAGAGTTTCCAGGAGTTCCTCAGCCACGGCGCCGTAAGCTTGCAATCTACAATGCTGTCAACTTCTTCCTTTTGACCAGAACTCCATAACCGAAGATTCATCCGATCGATCTTCACAACTTCATCACTCTCAGCGGCGAATACTGCTACTATTTCGTTTTCTGGCGGGTCGAAGTGCATAAACTTCCATAGGTAAGTTAATTGTGAAGCGATTCCTGTCTCTTCAGCTAATTCCCTTCGAGCAGCTTTATCATAGGTCTCGCCGAACCTCATGGAAGGAACACGACGAGTCATATGAGCCTGGGAAGGTGTCCTTCGTTTTGCTTCTGCGTTGAACGAGCACTTTTCCGTCGGAACGCCTTAGAAAAACCATGCCCGCATGATGCAAAATCCCTTCAGAATGAACGCGCCTTCTTTCTACAGGCCCTACGATGGAATTATCCTCTCTAACGTGATAGAGGAGTTCGAATTTCACTGCAGCTTGTTCAGGAATCGGTGGCAAGCGCAAATGTATTCCATCTTGCCGTCAGGATAAAGCCACCTGTAATGCATTTGCCCTTTTTCATCGTTGAAAGTTTCGCAAACATTCTCCGTATACATGCTTACGTGCGAGAACCTCCACTTTCCCTTTTCAGAATCAGCCGCGGTGGCCATTTTAATCAGGCTCCTAGGATACCGCAGAATCGACCTGCCTTTCTAAAAACCATGACTGTTCGTATCCCACCCTCATTAAGTCAGGAACGGCTAAGGTTGGTTGAGAGGTGAGATATTCTTACCCTCGTAGCTTGGAATACATCTCGAGTGATGTTGACGGTAGTGGAGTTTGAGCTGTCGCTTGACGCTGAATCGTCTTGTACAATAAATGCAGGGAAAGAGCCCTATGATCGGTAAACCGCCGTTGTGGTCGTTATCCCCGTAGGCTTGGAATGCTTGGGCCAAGAATGCTTCCCGAGTTCAACAGGAACTACAGGTTGTAGTTGTTAATTAATGTAAGTGAAAGTATTGTTTACTGCTCGGAACTGGGTAGCTGGTCTTACGTTGTTAGAGGGGGTCTCGTACCGAGTAGTACTGAGATTACCATGTACTGCCCATTTCGAATTATCCCTAGTTGGATCGTTTGTCCCGCAACAGCATGTTCCTCTAGGTATGCGGAGAAGGAGTCGTAGTTGGTGATCTTGTTTCCGTTAATTGAGACTATAATGTCACCCCCTACAATGTATTCCTGCTGTTCGATTGTGGCATTTTGTGTCCCTGCCCTAAGGCCGGAGCTGCTTCCAGGGCCGCCGGGGACTACGCTCTCTATCAGGACTCCATAGGTAACGTTCGTTCCCATCGTTTGCGACAGCTGATAGGTCATGTCCACCAGGCCGAGACCCAGGTAGGGATGTTTGTTATACTGACCTGTTGTAATGAGGGAGGGTAATTCTCGAGTAATCGTGTCCGATGGGATGGCGAAGCCAAGCCCTACTGAATTACTTACAGCCGCCGACGTGATTCCAACTACAGTATCGTCGGGTGCGATTACGGGACCACCGGAATTACCTGGGTTAACCGCGGCACTAAACTGGACCGTGTCGGGGATCGCAAAACCGCCCAATGTGTCGGTCTGCAACGCTCTCCCAACTTGACTCACGACGCCCACGGTAATCGTATTGGATAGGCCGTAAGGGTTGCCGATCGCCACCACCGTCTCGCCCACCCTCAGTCCAGCAGAAGAGCCTAGTTGAAGTGGGTGGTACTCAGTAGGTGTAGCGTTGACTGATACCACCGCTATGTCGCTGTAAGCGTCTGAGCCCAAGACCTTGGCTGGGTAGGAGTCGCCGTTCGAAAATGTCACAGTCGAATCCAGTAAGCCGTCAATTACATGATAGTTCGTGACGATATAGTAAGAGCCATCGTAGGTTATCACAAACCCGGTCCCTAGAACAGGGCTTAGCGTCCCGTTCGGGTAAGTGTCCACCGTCATGTCTTTCACTACACCTTGTATAGTTACTACGCCTTGGCTGGATATGGCGTAGATTTGGTCCGGAGTGAGAGTTCTCGGCCGAAGTCCATCAAGCACGGGGCTGTAGTATACAGCGATGGATCCTAAGATTACAATGACTAGCAGGAGAACAACAATGGTTGCGCGGGGCCAGACTGATTTCTTCCTTGATCTTGGCTTAGACTTCACAGATGGTAGCCTCGTTTCGGCCAGCTACGGCTTGTAGTTCAATTTAATGGTTGTTTCGGGCGTCAATCTAACGACTTTATGTTCACCATTGGTGCATCGATGCCACGGAGCAGTCTACGATCCCCACCATACTGCCCAAGTGATAGCCGGACCAGCACCAAGCCCATTGACGCAGATCGCAATCAGGTACGATCAAGCTGGTGGAAACATTACGTCCGATCATCGTGAAAACGTGCTATGTTCCGACTCTTATCATGGAGCCTAGCTTGAACTGGGTACTAACGCTAGATCGTCACTCTAATTTCTGTCTCAACTCTCAGAATGATCGTGATACTAGGAATTCCGAGACTGACACCAAATTATTTCGCGCCTCGGACGCCGGAAGCTTGTTTAGTAGGTCTAGGGCTTTGCGAAGATAGGATTCAGCTTCTGTTTTCGCGTAATCAATCGATCCATATTGTTTGTATAGTTGAATCGCTTTTCGAGTTTCCTGTTTCGTGATGTTGTTCTTGCCTAGGAGGCGCGTGAACGTCTTTCTATCTTGTGAGTTCGCGGTTCTTAGCAGGTGGGCTGTGAGTAGAGTTTTCTTTCCTTCTCGAATGTCTCCTCCGATTTCCTTGCCGTACTCTTTCACGTCACCCGAAACATTTAACGCGTCGTCTACTATTTGGAAGCCGATTCCAATAGTTTCACCAAAATCGCCGAGCAGCTTGATTTGTTCGTCGGTACCCCCTCCCGCAATCGCTCCCGTCTCCGAGGATAATGCCGTGAGGGCGCCGGTTTTGTTCTTGAGTAACCGGATCACTTCATCTTCGGTGAAGTGTTTGCGTTTCCACATGCTGAATTCGAATTGTTGACCCCATGTTACGTCATATGCGCGTTTCGCAACTTGAGATACCAGTCGGTGGCACCTGTCTTGGGGTATGTGGCTTGAGTTAGCGATTTCGAACACTTTGATGAGCATCGAGTCGCCAACATTGATCGCCGTCTGCATGCCGTAGATTATGTGGATGCATGGTTTGCCACGCCGTAGCTCACTCTTGTCCTCGATGTCGTCGTGGACGAGCGTCATATTGTGTAAAAGTTCAACGGCAGCGGCAGCGCCGAGTGCATCCTCTTTCCGACCGCCTACGCACTCGCTCGCCAAGAAAGTTATGGCTGGCCTGATACGTTTTCCTCCACGGTTGAGAAGGTCCCAGACCGGAGCATAGAATTCCTGGGGCTCCCCGGTTCGTGGTATATGACGTTCCAGTTCAGCTTCAACATCGCCTTTGTATTCGCCGACAATTTCCAGTGCAGATTTCATGTTGCTATTGAATGTTCCTTGTTGCTCTTCAATCCTCCTCACATCTTCCTCCTCCATCGGACAGCCTTAGACTAGGCGTTCAGGTTGATAGTTTGTTGTTAGTACCCTTCTAATTTCCTGCGAAATCTTCTCGCCTATTCCGGGGGTTGACATGAGTTCTTCTTCGGACGCTTGAAAGATACGTTGAGGCGTGTGGAATGAGGTGAGAAGTTTCTTGGCGCGGGTTCTGTCAATGTTGGGTAAGCTGGAGACGATAAATTCCTGTTCTTCTTGGAGTGTTTTGGGTTTAGCGACAGTCATTATCCTTGGGGCTCGTTTTTCTTGAATCTGTTCGCGGCGGGATATGGCGAACATGAGCTGTGCGGTTTCTGAGGGTTTCTGGGTCCAAACTATCGGAATCCCGTAATCCATTAGAATGCTAGCATATGCGCCCATCATGGCTTCAGGCCGAACGCGTCCTGATCCGGTCAACGACTCTCCTTCTACAATTATCACCGGCTTCACATATGCGTCCTTGAGTTTCGCGGCTTGCTGGAATAGGCGGCCGTCGATTATTGAGGACGCGAAGTCGTCAACTTCCTTGCGTTCCACAACAACCCTGTCGGAGAGAACGAAATCGCCTACCTGTAGTGTTTCAGATTTGACGAGGGCGCCGAGTTTGGCAAGTTCCCTCGTAACCAACGCGCCGAGTTCTCTTGAATCGGCGACTACGACAATTTGCTCTATCAATTTCTCTTCCTTCAAACTTGATGACATGAATTTCTCCATTCTTGACTGGTCGGGGACGTACTCCTTCCGAGCCGCTACGAACTGTTTGATGGCGCTCGCCATCTCGCGTTCCCTGCGCTGTGAGATCCAGTAATACGCCTCGTCCCTGGTTCCTTTCGCGATCAAGATAATCGCCGCACCAGGCCCTTTTCGTCCAGTTCGGCCGCGGCGTTGAATGTAACGCACGGCGCTTGGGACAGTATCGTAGAAGACCACCTGATCGCATTCCACGATGTCAAGCCCTTCCTCTCCTATCTGCGTTGCAACGAGCACGTTGAACGTGCCCGCCTTGAAGTCATCCAGTACCATGACCTGTTTTTTCTGTGTCAGGCCATGGTCTCTGGCGCGGGAAGCTTGGCCGACCAGTCGAACGGCGGAGACTCCTTCGACCTTGTTGAGGACCTCCACAAGCCTCGCCGCCGTGGCGCGGTAATTTGTGAAAACCATGATGCGGCGTGCGCCCTTCCCCAACCCTGCACGTACGGATCTAATTAGTTCGGTAACTTTGGGATGGTCAACCTCTTTCGCCACGAGGCTGTCCACCACGCTTGCTACTCGCGTCATTCTTTCGTCGTCAAGAAGCATTTTCAGCCCCGGCGTCATCCGTTTCTCTCCCTTCTCTCTTAACCCGTCTAGGTGTTCTTTCAGGGCGGGAAAGCCCTGAGTTTCTAGGAACTCTGTTGCGCGAATTGCGTGAATGGCCGCGTAGACGTAAGCTAGGTATACCTTAGCGTCCCTGTTCCCGCTGGCGGCGTCACTTAGTATTCGCTGCCGGGCGCCTAACACGTCCCGCAGGCGAACTCTATCCATAGCCGCGCTCTCAAGGTATCCGTGGTCCCTTATCGTTCGTAGTTTGTCCCGCAGGAAGGATTCCAGTTCACGTTTTACATCATAGAATATTTGCGGAAGGCCAACGGTAACCCAACGGATCTCTATGCCCCCAACGTATGGCTTTACGTCCTCGCTCTGAATCGAGCGTGCCTCGATCCATTCGAGGTGGAGGTTGTCGCATATCTCACGAATATCCTGTTCGCTTGACCCGGGCGAGGCGGTTAGCGCTAGGATGAGGTTGTCGTGGGTTGCAGCGTAGCGATCGGCTATGAAAACGTAAGGATAATCGCCCACGGCCCTGTGCGCTTCATCAAAGATCATCAATGAAATTGTGTCTAGCGTGATTTTGCCTGTGAGTAAGTCATTCATGAAGACTTGGGGTGTGGAAAAGATGAGCCGCTTCTTCCACAAATCGATACGTTCGTCAGGACCGACCTCACCGGTCAACCAGACCATAGACGAGGGATCAAGGTTGAGTAGCCTTTGGAATGTTTTGAAATGTTGGAGCACCAATGGCTTTGTGGGGGCTAACATGATTACGCTCTTGTTTGGGATTCGTTGCAGCCTTTCCGCAGCCACGTATGCAGCGACTACTGACTTCCCTAACCCTGTGGGAAGGCAGACTAAGGTGTTGACACGTACGGCGTTCTTGGCGATGGATTCTTGATAGGAACGGCGTTCGACAGAATCTAACCTCAGTAACGAATTGGAACTGATGTCGAACGACACTTATGGAACGCCCTTTTTCCTAATTTACCAATCAAACAACCCCTAACGTGGGTATAAGTCGCGGGGTATAACAAGACCCGAGGCCTGAATGAGGTTCTCTTTGAGTTGCGCAAACGTAACTAAGTGTTGGCAGGCGGAGTATGGTCTGCTGTTTATGTCTGTTTGGCGCCACAAGTTCCGCAGAACGTTGCCGTCGCCGGGATCTTTGCGCCGCAGCTGATACAGAACTTTGTGCCACTCTGCGTTGTTGGGGGTGGAGGAGCGGGGGTTGCTGCGCCGCAGTTCGGGCAGAACTTATGTTGCGGCTGGAGCGGCGTGCTGCAAGAGGGACAGGCCAAACCGCTAACGACAGGTGCTGCCACTCTCAGCTCAGGTGGCGCCCCCTCATTGTACAACAGTCCCATGGACCTGAAAACGAAGACGCCTAAAATCGGCTGGAGAATGGCGGAGATCAACCATCCAACATGGTGTATCCCCGAAACTGCACTTACAACAAAAGCGATTATTACAACAATGAGTATCCAACCTATGTATTTCACCCAACCGATTCCGCGTATGATGTTAAGTATCTCGCCGAAGGCGAAAGCCTTTCCGAACTTTCCTGTCTTAATCATGTGTGCTATGCCTACAGCTAGAATCATCAGCAGTAGAACCATGAGGATGATGCCGATTAGTAGAATCACGATGCCTGCCCCGCCTAGCACAAGCCCAGCAGCAAGCATCAGGCCTGAGGTCGACGTTAGGCCGGCAAAGGTGGAGACGCCGCCAACTGTTATGAAGATTAATGGAATTACCATGTAGATTAGAGTTGCAAAGAAGACTTTGGCTCCGTTAACTAACAACTCGCCGTACTTTTCCAGCTTCGATGGTGTTCCGGTGCCAGGTGACTCCCGGAGCACTCTAGCTAGGTAGCCGATAACTATCCAGTCTACGATTGGGATAAGGCTGAGAACGATGAGTATGATTAGACGGCTTGCGTTGCTGAATAATTTCTTTGTGTATTCGAAGCTGTCTTTGAGATTGTCGCCGAGATTCATCATAGGCCACCTGCAAGCGACAGAAACGGGTTAGGGAATATAAACTGCTTCGAGATAATGATGCGGCGGCTCATTCTTCGCCGGATCCGCCACACGCCTCGCAGTCCTTTTGTCCTTCACCGTTACATTCTGGGCAGTCTTCGCCTATTCTTCCTTCACCATTGCATTCGGGGCAACGAATGATGAGCCCTGATTCGCGGACTGTTCCTTCGCCCACGCACTTTTCGCAATCAAGATCTACTGTGCCCTCGCCTTCGCAGTCTGTGCAGTCCGTCTTACCCTTACCTTCGCACTCATTGCATTTCATCGTAATCGACCTCAGTTATCCTTCCAGGCTCTGGCTTCTGAGACGGCGAAGCTTCTCTATTGAACTTAACCAGGTGGCCAAGGCGTTTCCGTACGCCAATAGTTTCTCGGGGTCTCGTTCGTTCTTCATCGCCAAATTCAGCTCTTGAATCTTGGCTAACAAGATTTGCTCTGAGTCCCCTAGCACCCTATCGATCCTGAGGCGGGTTTCCTGCTCAGCGGATTGTATGATTACGACGGGCTTGTTACATTTGGGGCAGAAGGTTTCGTTGCCCTTCCGAAAGAGCGGAGTCCCACATTCGGGGCAAGTCTCGGACAGCATCGCCGCCCCTGACTTGAGGAGCTCAGCCATCTTTTTGACTTCTACACTCATTGCCCTCGACCGTGTAATAATGGGTTTAAACACTATTACACTTTGTTGAATCTAGAGAAGGCCGGCACAAGTAGGGGCATTTGGACGGAGAAAGAGTTTAGATATTGCTGATGGATGATTTGGTTCAAAGGTCCCTGTCATGCGGGTGTTGCGCAATGTCAACCAAAGTCAAACGCAAGGAAGAATACGAGGCCCGAATCAAGCAGGGGCTAGGCGTTCTGAACGAGGTTTCTAACGACAATACTACCCCACGCAATATTCGGCGCGCAGCGAAAAGCGCCATGGATATGCTCCAAGTAGGCGACCTGAGCCTAGGAGTCAGGGCGGCCAACGCCATATCAATACTGGACGACATAAGCCAAGACCCGAACATGCCACCCTACACCCGAGTCAAGATTTGGAATGCGGTTAGCATACTCGAAGCCATCAAAGATTGAGATTACAGGATAATCTTAATTATCATCTAACGATCGGTGCGCAATTCTGAAAGCAGTTATCTTAGACGGTTCACCCCAATGGATCTAGCTGTGCAGACGTTTGACATCACGAAAAAATTCGGCGACTTCACAGCGGTTGATCATATTAATCTTGAAATTAAACACGAAGTTTTTGGTCTCTTGGGCCCTAACGGAGCAGGAAAAACAACTTTAACGCGCATGTTAACAACAATTCTAGTGCCCACCGAGGGCACGGCTACTGTCGCAGGTGCGGATATTATCCGCGAAGCAAACAAAGTACGTGAGCGCATAGGAGTTGTTACACAGGCGTCGACCTTAGACAATGAGTTATCAGCGCTTGAAAACATGAACCTATACGGAAAATACTACGGCATGTCTCGCAAGCAACGCCAAGAAAGAATACCCGAACTACTCAAAGTGGTAGAGTTACAGGATCGAGCCAATATTCCCGTCGGAAGTTATTCAGGAGGCATGAAACGGCGTTTAGAAATTGTAAGGGCCCTTGTCCATGAACCTCAAATCCTATTGCTTGATGAACCTACCACAGGGCTGGATCCTCAAGCCCGTGCCGCAGTTTTAGACTACGTTGAGCGAATTCATGAAGAGCACGGCATCACGCTCTTGATCACAACCCATTACCTAGATGAAGCGGAGAAACTTTGTAACAAGCTCGCAATCGTAGATCACGGCAAAGTAGTCGCCTTAGGAACACCAACGGAACTAAAGCGGCAAGTTTCGGGAGGCGACATAGTTGAAGCCACTTTCTCAAACCTCCCTGATGCTGCTCTCAAGGCCTTAGAAAGAGCAGAATTCGTTCTGCAAGTCAAAAGACGGGACAGCAGCTTAACGATTCTAGTGAAGAATGGTGCGGAAGCAGTTCCGAAGATAGTTGGACTCATCGACTCCAATGGAGGAAAACTTCGCACAATCACTCTACGCGAGCTTACCTTAGATGACGTTTTCCTGAACTTTACAGGTCGGAGTCTCGGAGATTGAAAGGCGCCCTAGCCGTATGCGAGCGGGATGTTCGAAAATTCTTTAGACAACCATTCCTCGTCATCTCCACGATTGTTGGACCATTTCTGACTTTGGTCCTGCTCGGGAGCGCATTTGGTGGAGCAATAACGCACGCACCAATCGCAATCGTACAAGAAAGCTACGGCCCATTTTCATCAAATTTCATAAGCATATTGCAGAACCAACAAAGCTGTGAAGTGGGCGTAATTAATTGCCAAAATTCCTTTCAGATAATATACGTTCCCGATATCGATACGGCACAGCAAATGCTCCACAAAGGCCTCGTCAAAGCGGTAGTTCTCATTCCCGAAGGTTTTGACACGGCATTAGGTGAGAACTCTAAAGTCATCATTACAGTAACGTTAGATAACACTGACCCATTGAGTGCTGCCGCCATTGGACCTGGAATTGCACTAGCAAGTCAACAGCTCTCATCTCTAATACAACCATCAATCGCAGCCGGCTCAATAATAGATGTGGACTTAGAGAATGTTTACAGAACCTTCTTGTACATTGAATTCATGGCGCCCGGAACATTCGTTCAATCTATCATGTTCGTTTCAATCATAGCGGGCGGCGTTCAAGTCGTAAACGATAAAGAAAGAGGAATAATCGAGGGATACTTAGTCACGCCTCTGAAAAAATATGAGATCATCGTCGGTGTCCTACTTGCTGGAGTCATTAAGGCGCTCATCTCATCGATCGCGCTATTTTTCTTAGCCATCTTAGTGGTAGGCGTTCGGCCCTTGAGCGTTTTCCCAACACCAGACCTGATAGGAATAGCACTCACAATGTTCACACTGGTGCTCACCTCACTGGGACTTATCGCTATGATGACTGCCTACGCGGTGAGGTTTTCGACAGCCGACATTTACAGGGTTTCATCATTTCCCATCAACTTGACTCTGTATTATACAAGCGGCGCGATATACCCACTGGACGGGTTTCCCACTTGGATGAAGGATATATCGGTAATCAACCCGGAAACCTACGCGGTTCATGCCCTTCGACTCTTGATGTACAATGGGGCGGGATTTGGAGCGGTGGCAGGGGACTTTGCCTTCTTGGGGGCGTTCACTGGATTGATGGTGATATTATCGCTGCTCGCGTTTAGACGTGGACTGTAGTCAAATCGCGATAGCCGATTAATGTGATCATCAACTAATGGTTGGATTGGCAACTGCCAGCTTTCAAACGCGGATTTCGAAAGAATGTGCATATCCGAATAGGGAACGACCGATTTTTCGAACGCAACTTTAAAGCCCAGCTGCCAGAGTAGGGAATGGAAAGTTTCGGTGAGATAGATGCAGTTCAGAAAGACGACGATGCTCTTAATTGTAGTATTGCTTGCGTTCTTTATTCGTATGGAGACGCAACCCGCGGCTGCGATTGGCGTGGCAAACGTTGTTGTTACCAACGTGTATTGGGGAGCGAGCGCCGCTAGCCCGGATACGGCGCATCCGGGAGATGTTAATCTTCAGCTTTCCATATTGATTACTAATGTAGGCGACGATGTCGCAAGGAATGTTACCGCGACACTGTACATCGGACCCCCCCTTATCTACTCTTACTCCGTTAATGGAGTAACGAATAACGCGACCTATGTTTCACAGCAGGCCGGTGACATTCAAGCGGGCGCGGCCTACGTACTCACTTATACTCTCAGCGTAGACGCGAAGGCTCAGGAAGGCATCTACAGGTACTCCTTAGAATTGTCTTACCAGTCAGCGAGAGAGCTACAACAGATTGATACAACGGTGCCCGTAGCCGTTCCCATCTGGAAAGGAGAGCTTCACGTTCAAGGCGTAGTCACGACTCCGACAAAGATTTATCCCAACAGCAAGCAGGTTGGCGTGCAGGTCACAATAGCAAATTCAGGCCAAGGGACAGCGAAAAACATCCAACTTCAACTCGTCCTACAACCACCTTTCAGTGCTTCGTCCAGCGGCTCCGACCAGATCTTCGTAGGAAACATCCCAGCCGGGCAGACAACAACTGCTAATTTCGTTGTCGACGTGGCTGAAAACGCTACTTTCGGGCAATATTCCGTCATACTCGGGGAAGTTACCGGAAGCCAACTGGTACCGATTGGAGAACTTCCGCTCTACGTTAGCGAGAAGGTCAGATTTGACATCGTCAGCGCAACACCTACGACGGTCAATGTTGGCGATTCAGGAGATGTCATAAGCGTCGTCATTAGAAACGCTGGGTCCGTAGAAGCCGACTCAGTGAGGGTGGAACTGCTTGTCGGGAACTTTTTCACGGGTACGTTAACCGATTTTCTCGGGACTATGTTGGCGAATGAAACGAAAGTCGCCTTCTTCACGGTTGATGTTGACAGCAAAGCCCAACCAGGGCAGTACACTTACAGCCTGCGATTCGACTGGACTCAGGACACAGTGCAACTGTACGATGACTACTCATACTCCATTACCTTCACAGTTCAGCCGACGGCGGTCCCTGTAACTTTGATCGTTGTGGCTGTCATAGTCGTGGTTGGTGGGGGCGGTTTCCTGTATATGAGGAGACGAAAGGCTAAGGCGGCTGCGCAGAACGCCCAGTCGGGCAAGAAATAGAAGGTTCACCGTGCAGAGATCCAGTTGGCTTGGAGCAAGTGATACTTGGCTCGCAGGTGGGCCATTCCCCTACTAGTGATGGCTCTCGCACTCTCATTCGCCGTTCCCGTTTATGCTCACACAACGCTAGGAGATTTGACCGGAACATCCCCGTACCGAACAAACGATACTGAACTCACAACCTCACCGCCCGGTCATCATGTTCCTGGTCCCTTAGGATATGTCTGGCCAGGAAGTGGCTTGGACACATACTCAGGAGTAGCCTCCAATCCGCCCGGTTACCAGTCACCCTTTACCAATCAACAACCGCTGCAAGCTGCGGGCGACTCATACAGCCCCGAAGGTGCTATTCTTACCTCAACCGCCGACCACGACAGTGTCGGTGACTTGATCTTCGCCCTGAACTTCTCAAACCCGAACGCTTTCCCAAGTCCAAGCCGATTCAACTACACGAGTATCGCCATCTATATCCCCGCACCTGTCTTTGATGCAACCGGCAAACTGATCCAAGATGGCTTCGAACCTGCCGCCGGAATCAACTGGGATCAAGGTGATAACACTAACATCGTCACTACCATCACTAACGATTATGGCAGTATCTTCGTGACCAGAGCCGATATGAATGATCCATTCGAACCCGGTTCATGGATTATATACATCCAAGCGCCACCATCAGGAATCACGTTCAACAGGAACTTCGACAACTGGTATTACATTCGAATCAACCAGATGAAAGCACCTTTCACTGCTGGAAGATATTTCTTCAAAATGTTCCTCAACGATTCCTACCCTGTGCACGACGGCGCGTCCGCTAATTTGATCGCGGGGACGGTGCCGATGGAGAATTGGCCTGTTCTCCTCGTTAAGGGCGAGGTTGATCCAGCCATAATTTCAGGCACGTTAAGGTATGGTGATCTGAACAGCACCCTCTATGGAAAACCTATCAACCTTCCAGGAATGGTTAGAGCGGTAGGAGTCGCAAACGATCCACTGACAAACGATCCGACGGGTCGAGCAGTTGAAGCAAGGGGATACTTCAACGCAACCGCTCAGGGGCACTATGAGATAGAAGGGGTCGCCCCTGGAGTGTATGATATCTACGCTTCAGCAGCTGGGCTTCCTGAACAGGAGATAGCTAGCAATGTTAGGGTGACTCGGGGGCAGTCGCTTAAGTTTGATGGGTACCTTAACGTTGGCTTCCAACTGCGAGGTACGATATTCTCGAAAATGGGGTTCGGCGAAACTCCTTGGCCTGCACAACGCCCAATCTCAATTATAATTTACAATAGCAAATCCTACGACGTTCCAAGCATCGAAACTGAATCCCCAATTAACCTCACCGATGCGCCGTATACATCATATGTGAACGGGAACACCTACTTCGCAGCTACGGGTTTCAGCGGGTTGATTTCAGGGGTAGCTGGCCCGAAGAAGGTCGCCTTCCCGTGGGAAGGCCCCACAAGCTACTATTCATACACGGACCCAACCATCAAAGACCCGTTTGGATTGTTTAACGGGGTGGGGCCAGCTCAAGTCTGGTGGGTCGACCCTCGTGGCAACCTCGACCCTAACACCGGTCTAGGTTCATCATCGTCTGAGTTCACTTTTCAGTTTGGGTCGGAGGGCGTCTATGGTGTGCCAACGAAATTCTCAGGAATGGTTCCCCAAGTCTTCGCCACATGGACGGATAGCCTAAGCTCCGGAAATTACTACATTCGAGTCTTCTTGAATGGATATGTACAGACTACTCTTGATGGGGGGACGTTCGTGGATTACTCATTCGCGGTCCCAGACATCGGCCCCTATAACACCTACCTACCAATCGACCTCATACAATCATGCGGCATCAACGTTACAGTCCACTTCCACAACGACCCAGCCACTCTAGTGGAGGCTCCGATCGGAGGCCCGGACCCAGCACGGTACATGATCGCGGAGGCGTTCGCGAGAGATAACTCGCTGGCAGCATTCAACTTTACCCAAGTCGCTTCCTCAAAGTCTGAAATGTCTATACTGCTCAACGGTTTAGGAATGGCTGGGGATCCGCTCCACATATCTCCCTTCGACCCGAGAGCGCCAATCAAATATTCGCTCGCCAGGTACAGGGGTGCATACGACTATGGGCTCCCAACCGACACTTACACGGTCCGCATATTCATGCGAGGCTACATTCAGGCCCTTCCACCAGCAACATCATTCGACGAACTAGACCAACCGCTATCAGTAACCGTCGCAGTTGGCAGCTGTCTCCTGGTAGCAAGCACTCACATGTACCGAGGCGGCAGCATCAACGCGACTGTGACATCTACCGACTGGGAGAGGCCGCGGGTCGAACGGAACTGGGTGTGGAACGACACATCCATAAATGTTCTAGTGTACGACATATCATCTCAGAACTTCATAGACGTAATCAACTTCTGGAATGCTAAGAGTGAGCAATGGTCGATACCGACACAGAACTCAATGTTCACAAACCTACCGTGGTCAGGTTGGCTCACATCATACGGGCCCGGTTCCAGTTACCTCACGACAAACGGAAGCGTAACGGTCGACAGGTTCGGACCTGACTTTCCAAGCGTAGCCTCCACAGACCCCGCCAATACCATGACGACCTTTGATTTCCTCCAGGAAAACATCCATGAAGGATTCCTGTTCAACTTCACCTCATACAGACTCCCCTCCTTCAGATCGAACTTGGCAATTTATCCGGGAACATATGCGCTGAATGGTTGGACGTATGGGTATGTGCAGGAGAACGTGGTCACGCTTGGTGACCTTGGCAACGTTTACGTGGCCGTCCCATGGCTCGGCCAAATGGCTGACATAAACCTCAACCTCATAGTCGGCGTAAACCTGACAGTAAGTGTTCTCTTCAAGTCTGAGAAAATAATCTCGGGAACTCCCTACAATATGTCGGTTAGGTTCCGCATATTCGACGACCAAGACAGGCTTGTAGCTGCAGCAACCTCATTCACATCAGACGCAGGCATACTCCTTCCCTCATCAAACGTTGGTTTCTTCGCGAACGGAAAGAAAATCATTGATCAAGCGCTCCCAGCTGGAACCACGTTGCTAACCTACAGGGATCTTGCTGGGCTCTTCAGTTATGTGGACCCGAGCAGCGCAACATCACGCATCCGAACCGCCACCCTCTTTTCCACGGACCACGGGATATGGGGCAGCGGCGCATACGCGGGAAGCTACTTTGGATCATGGACGGTGATGGTTGACTTCGTGAACTGGTACCGGCCCACGGTCGCGTACCCACCCGCCCCAGCCCTCCTTCAAGGCGAGTCACCCTACTTTTTCCCATACAACCACCTCGGACCCTACGCCCAGCAAGGATTCGCCATAATCCTTAACGCCCCACTCAGCGGCGAAGCTTCAGCCGAGTTCGAGGTAGATCGACGAGGGTACATTCAAGGAATCGTACTTGGAATGAATTGGGACGATCAAACTAGAACGATGAGTTGGGTAACCGTGGAGTTAGTGGACAGTTCTGGGTACCAGTATTACTGGTACACGTGGGATGGATGGTTTGACGGATACCTAAACCCAGGGACCTACCAGGCCACAATTACCGAATGGAACCATAACGACGGCCACCAACAAGTCATGTTCACGCTCAACGTCAACCAAGGAGAACAAAATGATGCACTCAACTACATTCTGGAAGAAACACAAATCCCAATACCGGAACTCGCAGCAGTTCCCCTAACCACCCTAACGGTAGGGGTAGCTGTAGCATTATTGTTAGAGCGCAGAAGACGACGGTAACACTACATAGTGCGTTTCGATAGCAAGATCGCGATGGGCATTAGGATGAGGCTGCTGACAAATAGGATCAGTAGATCCCCTGCAACCGCGTTCAGCCCAGCCCCCAAATAGATCAAACGCCTAAGCGCATCATTCCCATACGTCCAAGGTAAGCTGTCCGCGATCGCCCTACCCCCAGGAGCTAACAAAAGCGGGGAATTAAATGTCCCCGCCAATGTGAACAGCGGGAACGTCATAGCTATCTCAAGAACAGTGAGCGTGGCTGACGAGCGGATCCTCGTTGACATCATCAGGCCTAAGGACAGGGTGAAAACCGCGATCAAGATGGTCGTTAGGAAGATTAGTATGAGGCTTCCGCGAATCACAAGACCGTAAAGGCTGAAGATTACAAGCATCAACGCTGTCCTCAGAATCGTTAGAACAACAGTCGCAAACATCTTACCCGAATATACAGCGAACAAACTCACCGGCGAAAGAGTCAGGCGAGGGAAGGTACCACGTTCCCGCTCCCGACTAATCGCGTTCACGATATCGTCAAACCCACCAAGTATAGCAATCATGCCCAGAAACCCTGGCAGAATCGGGTCCCCGGTCGGGGGCCGACCCGAGAGAGGCCTTGTAATTACCGCAATCGGAGCCAGCTTCACCGCGAAATTTACGCCTCCCTCACCGAGGCTTGCTTCGTTAACAAGGTCCTGGGCGCCTTGATTCACCGCTGCAGAAACGAACGTCGAAGAAGTCAACTTTGAATTATCGGTAGAGACGATCACGAACGCGTTCCCGGAAGCTAGCGCGGCTCCGAACCCCTGCGGTATTACTATGGCACCGATAACCTGCCCGTTGGCAACTGCCTGATACGCTTGGTCTTCAGTTTGAACTAGTTGGGTTACATGAATGAACCGTGACTGGGTCAACTGATCGAGCAATGCGTTCGAAGCGGGGGTTCCGTCCAAGTCAGCAACGACTACCGGCACATTATGTGTTGTTGCGCTAAATGCGGACACGATGACGATGAAAATACCAATCAATAGAATGGGGAACATGATCGTTAGGACGAGGGAGACAGGGTCGCGGCGCAGTTGCTTCAACTCTTTTCCTGTAATGGCTACGGTATCGCGAACGAAACTCATCATGTTATGAGCCTCTCTCGGAAGACGTGAAGTAAAACTAAAGCGACCGCGTAGGATGCGAGGATTGAGCCGATCAAATATTCGAGGTCGAATGTAAGAGATAGCAAAGGCCTGCCGAGGAGGATAGTGCGCTTTAGGGCATCAAAGGCGTAAGTGAAGGGTAGCAGGTTGCCTATTACTTGAGATATGCCAACCAGAAGATTGATGTCGATTATCAAGCCGCTGAAAGCGAACAAGAACAGTATCAGAAAGAATTCTATGATAACCACTGCCCTCTGACCCAATTTCATCGAGGCCGCAACAAAACCAATACCCATAGTGACTAGGGCTATGATCAAAGATAAGGTCAGCAACGTAAGGAGATCAGTATTTGGTCTCGCCCCATAACCATAAACCGAGATTCCTATGACTGTGAAAGTTCGAATAATAGTTAGCAGAATATCGAAGATTGTTTTGCCTAGGACTATTGAGCCGATAGGGATGGGCGAGACCAATAGACGCGCAAATGTCCCCTCCTCTCGTTCACGAGAAATTCCGCCCGCTATTTCGTAGAAACCTGCAAAAATCTGCACGATCGCGAGTACGGTGGTCAGGCCTATGTCGAAGCCTGCGAACACAGCCCCCTTATTGATGATACCGACCCCCGCGACAGATTGCCGCTGCAACTGACTCAGATGAGGTTGAACTTCGACGTTCGGATCGAAATTTTGCACATAACTCGTGAGCGTGCTTTGAATTTGATCGGAGACGCCGGGTTCACTGTCATCAGTATATAATATCAGCTTTGCCTGATTTCCGCTCTCCAGATCATTTTGGAAACCCTTCGGAACAACGATTACGGCGTAGATGCGTTTCGTGCCTAGCTCGGCTACCATGGCTTGCTCATTGGAGCTTTGTATCAAGTTATGAAAGTCGGGCGAACTACTCAACGTTTGCCAGAGGCGGAGCGAGGCGAGCGAATTGTCGTTGTCTACGAAGGCGATAGGGATATCTGCTGTCGGAGAGAATGTGGTACCTGCTCCTCCTTGGCCTGCGCCGAGGGAGACAGTGAAGAATAGGGGGAGGACGACGAGTGAGATGAGTATGGCGCTGCGATTTCTGCGGAACTGACGAAATTCATTCTCGGCGACGGCGATGGAATCGCTGAGGAATGTTGTGACCGACATCAGAAAATCGACTGCATTCTACGCTTTTTGTCCCGCGCTTTCGAGGAATCGATCGATTTCCTCTTCGCCACCCGTGAGAGCAATGAAAGCTTCTTCAAGCGTCGGATCTTTCGTGTTAATTGTTCTAATCCTCCCCCCAACATCAAGCAGAGCAGCGGCGACTTCTTCGGCAAGCGTTTCAGTTCGCTCGCAGCTAACTTGAAGCTTCGAATCCACGTATTTCACGTTGCAAACATGTTTCATCGCCTTCAGTTTGAGTTTCACCTTATCAAGCTGGGCCTTTGACAAGTCTGGTGTCTCGACTTCTACCATCGAGAGTTCGCTTACGCTGTGTTTCAATTCGTTCGGAGTCCCAACCTGCACTAGCCTGCCGGCAAACATAATGCCAACCCGGTCGCAAATCTTCTCGGGTTCGCTCATGTAGTGTGTCGTCCAGATCACAGTTACGCCTTGGTCGCATTGTTTCTTCGTAAAATCCTGAAGTGCGATGGCTGATTGAGGGTCGAGGCCAGAGGTTACCTCGTCGAGAAATAGGACCTGCGGGCTGTGAAGCAAAGCGGCGCATATCATAGCTTTCTTCGCCCACCCAGTTGAAAGGGCACCTACTAGTCGGTTCGCTTTTTCCCTGAAAGCGAACATATCCATCAGCTCCCGTATCCTAACCTCCGCCTTGGGACGGGGAATTTCGTAGAGCGTACTCAGCAGCTTCAGGTTCTCCTCGATCGTCAGATCTTTGTACAGGGAGACTCCATCAGAAACCACTCCAATCTGCCGTCTAACCTCAGCGGCCTGCTTGCGAGTATCATAGCCTACAACATTGGCTGTACCTCGTGTAGGCTCGATCAGGGTGCAAAGCATTCGGACGGTAGTGGTTTTTCCTGCGCCGTTGGGTCCAAGCAGGCCAAACAGCTCTCCTTTACCGACGCCTACACTTAGGCCGTCGACCGCGGGAAAATGACCAAACGTTTTCGTCAGATCCCTTGTGACAATCGCGTCTTCAGGCATGAGAAATCAGCTGGCATTTTTTCCGAGGTGTTGGTTGGAGCAATTAAACGAACTCTTGAGGTTATTGTTCAGCATGCCATTCAATGTCTCCCTTATTCTCCCGGTGGTTGGCAACACGTGCCATTACGAAGAGCAGGTCTGAGAGGCGGTTCATGTAAGGGATCATTTGCTCGTTTATCGGTTCAGATCTGCTAAGAGTAACGACCCGCCTCTCTGCGCGTCTCGCGACAGTGCGCGCATTATGAAGAAGTGAGCCTGCCACGCCGCCGCCCGGCAGAATGAATGCCTTCAGAGGAGACAGTTCAGCTTCAAACTTATCAATTGTCCTCTCCATGGCCATAATCTTCTCTGCCGAGATTCGCGGGACGTTACGTTGCTGGTGTTCTGCTTTGGAGGCTAAATCTGCTCCTACCACGAAGAGGTCCTTCTGTAGCTCCGCCAGTAAATCGTCGAGTTCCCGGTCATTCAGAAATGCCCTTGCAATTCCGAGAACTGAGTTGAGTTCGTCGACACTCCCATAAGCATCCACCCGTAGCGAGTCCTTCGGAACCCTAGTCCCACCTACGAGACCCGTCTCACCCTTGTCCCCGGTTCGAGTGTATATCCTAGCCAAGAACCCGCACCAGCCTCTATGGGTACGGAGAGAAATTTAGGGGCGGCGGTACCTACTCCCATTCGTGAGCAAATTTGAAGATAGGCGTGCTACTAGACGAACCGAAGATTCTGCCAGGCTTCGATTACACGTTCTACGAGGTTAAGCCGTCCAGCGGCAGAAACCTACCATCACTCCCACACGCCTGGAACGTCATAAACTGCTTCGCAGATAACACTAGGGCGGAGAAAGAACCAGAACTCGTCGCCACGTACAAGGGAGAAAGGGCACAAAGAGGAACTCCTAGACGCTTCCTCTGGGACTGGATCTGTCCCACTAGGACAGAGTACCGGAATTATTGCTTGAAATTCATCCGGGAAGTTGCCGATGAGAAAGTTGCAGGGATAAGGCTAGACAGCGCGTGCTTTCCAAGGGAAGGGTACTACGACTGCCAAACATGTACCGACGCCTATCAGAAAATGGGTGAGAACTTCATTGACTGGCGCGCTGAACAGATATGCTCTTTCGTCCGAGAAGTTCGAGAGAACATCACCTGTGAGTTGGGGTTGACGCTAGAACCCGACCCCTGCTATGGGAAGGAGAGGTTTGGGTTGGATCTGGCTGAGCTTTCGAAGTATGTTGACTTCATCTCGACTCCACTCTACATGGACTACTCGATCGTTTACTGGTTGGACATACTCGCGAACTGTTTTCGGAGGAAGCTTTCGAAGCCCTATTTCATCGAGCTTTACGCGGGTCACCCCAGAGCTTCAACCAAGAGCCTGATTTCCGCACTCGCCGTAGCCTCAACCTACGCTGACACAATAATCCTCTCAACATACCAAGCCGGGATAGCGCAAAGCTTGCAAAAGGAAATAGCCACCGACCCTTCGGCGTGGAAGTTCTTTGAAGAACGCAACTGCGTAAGCATGCTTGAAATCCTCAACGGATGGAAGAAACTGGTGTGAAGAATATCAAGCGGCCTCGTGCGGAGAGAGTTAAAGGTGTGCAGCCGAGGCCCTTTCTTCCCATCATAACGGATTTGGTATTCATTATAATTGCAGCCTACCTCTTGCTAAACTATCTACGATTCATACTCCTGTACACGGAGACGCCTGTGCTTGTAATCGCTCAGGCGTTCTTCACGGTCTCTCTGCTCAGCGCTCTCTTTCTTCTGGCTGTAAGAAGCAAGGCGATAGCGTTCACGCCGAAAGCGGTCGACTATGTTTACACGTTACTCGGAGTCGGTTCACCGTTGCTCTTCCAATCTACACCTGCCGGCGGACCACTGATCGTCGGTGCATCCTTGGAATTTGTTGGGTTAGTCTTAGTGGTGAGCGCATTCCTTTCCCTCAACCGTAGCTTCGGCCTGGCTCCCGAGAACCGAGGAATCAAAACGGCCGGAGCATATGAGTTCGTTCGCCATCCCATGTACCTAGGCTACATTCTAGTCGAGGTAGGGCTTGTTTTCAACAATTTCTCAATCTTCAATCTCGTCATCCTAACAATGTCAGCTCTATTTCTTCTACTGCGGCTGCGAGCTGAAGAACACTTGCTGCAACAGGACAGAACTTACAGGGCCTACGCTAGGAGGGTTCGATGGAAGCTTATACCATTCATAATCTAAGATCATTTATCAGAAAGAGAATTCCGCGACTCTGCCGCTTCTCTAGTGCCGCAGACACTTGAGAGTGGCTGAATTTTCCTAATTGAAGTCGGAGGGAAGCGGCCTGCTTGGGTCGATTGAATTAGAAGTTGCAATTCCCTCCGAGCCCGTCTTGCCAAAGAGTTTGAAATGATATGATTCGCGAGGGCCCTTTCCAATTCATCTTCGTCAAGCACCACGTACCTCCCTTCCGGCGTAATCCATAGATCAAGGAAAAGATCCGTAATGATCGAAGTCTTTGCTTCGTCGGACAAGAGTCTCGCTACAGGTCTGATGATGTCGCAGTAGTAGCCCGTGAGCCTGCGTTTACTATCGTAGAATTTGCCGACGTCGTACCACCTACCTCTAAAAATAACCCACTCCGCAAGGTAGCCTTTGCCGACCGCCACTCTGCCAAATTGACGACGCGGTTTTCTAACACGCAACTGCTGTTCAATTACCAATCGATTCGAACTCTCCTCCCGCAATACTCCTTGGAACTGCCTCACTCCGCCGGGCAAACGCCTGTATCGAATGGTGACGCGGCGAGGAAGCCTGCCCAATGGCATAGCTAATCATCTCTATTCGATTTGTGCCGACCTGCTTTGAGATCACTACGTTTCGAGGAAGTCATCCTCGATGTGTTCCGGTCCCTCAATATTCTATTCAAGAGATTCAAAACACCAACTTATACTTCCTTCAAGAGAACACTACCGAAGTCGCGTTGCACTGAAACATTGGTGGCTACCCTTCTGCCTATAAGTTTCACAATATCTTAAGCGCTCAATCGACCTGGGATTAATTGTGTTTATTCCGTTTGAGATTGAAAATACTTCGAGGGTCGAATGAGGAGTATGGTATCTTCGTTTAGGAGCGTAGCAATTGGTTGCTCATTTCTACTTGCTACGCTTGTCGGGATCTTGATGCTGACCTATGATGATTTGCTCAGGATCACGCCAAACTATCATTGGGTAGTTATGGTAGCTTTCTGCGTTGTCGACGCGATACTTGGAATGCAAGTGCTCTTAACTGCAGCACTTGGGGAATGGGAGAAGTTTGTGATTCGTGCAGCGGCCATATGGTCTTTGGTGGTCGTCGTCGCTATTTTGGGCGATGTCTTGTTGAAGCTTCAACTCCCAGCCGATTACCCGACGGTTACTATGTGGCAATCATTTCAGTACCTTTTCCTGGGGGTTAACGGAAACCCGATTCCGCTCGCGGTTCCTGCTCTCTTCACGCTCCACGCCACCGCTGCTCTGCTGGGGCTGCTTCCTGCCAAGAGCGAATGGTTTCATTTGGATTGGTGGCCGACTCGACGAACCATCGTGGCGATAGCACTTATCGCGATAATTGTCATGGGGATGGGACCCACGTACATATTCCTTAACTCAAAGGGACTTTTCCCTGCGTCGTGGCCTGCTTCTTCAAACGCTACGGAGATCGTACCGCCTCCGCTGAAAGAGGCTCCGTTACCTTACGACTTGGCAAACAAAACCGTATTCGTGACTCTAGTAGCCGTCGTAGATCCCATGCTACCATACAATTTCAACGATACCCGGTTTGGCCACTTGGTGATTTATGTTCCCGCAAATTGGACGATTCACTTGGTCTTCATCAACAGAGAGGGTTTCCCGCACAGCGCGGTGCTGATGCAGGCAAATGCTCCTTCGCCCACTATGATTGAGCCCTCGACTAGCGTTATCGCTCAAATCCCGACGGACGCGATAAACGGAGGCTTTCTGCTGAATGGAGAGTCGGGTTCGGTGGTGGTGAGCGGTTTGGCGTCGGGGAAATATTGGGTGGCGTGCGCGTTCAACTATCCAGTTCCTCACGTTGAGGAAGGTATGTGGGTTGTCGTTGAGATTTCGAGCCAAGTCAATACCCCCTGCTTCGTTATACTCCCATAACGAGCCGCCACTCCAGAGTAACAGATGCAATCAAATCCCTGCTGGCAGAACTTGCAGACAATAGTCGCCTTGTTCGTTGTTGGCTCCTCAAGCATCTGGATTCTAACCCGGGAATCCTCGATTTTCATTTTGATGCCATTACATGGGTGAGTCTCAGGGTCGTTGGCCGAATCTACTATTCCTTCGCCAGACAGGATCGCTGTTATTGCCAAGTTAATGGAAATTTTCGCAGCCGCAATAGCCACACAGTATGTGTTCACGGGTATACAATTCTATTATCCAATCCCACATTGACAGATGCGAAGACAAAACATTCAGCCAACAGGATTTGAAGCACAGAAATGAAGAGTGGAAAGCGTGATTCATACTACGTTTACATTCTTCTCTGCGCTGATGGCAGCTACTACACAGGCTACTCAAACAACCCAGCCAACAGATTTATCGAACATTCGAAGGGACGGGGAGCCCGTTATACAAAGATGCACAAACCAAACGGCATCGCCTACCTACAAAGCCTCAAGACAAGGCGCGCGGCGATGAGACGAGAACGACAAATCAAAACATTCACTCATGAACAGAAACGAATTCTCATAGAAAACACGGCTCGCGTTGAAATGACTGAAAAGTGATTCTCCTTAGGGATGCACGCGAAACAGGGATGAGCTCTCGCTCAAGTATTGTTCAAGTACTCTATTTGATGATCGTTACGATATCTCTGTCTTGGACTACGTGATCCATTCCTACACGCTGGGGGCTGAACCTTACGCTGGTCCCCGATACCAAAGCGTATTTGGCTTCACCAGCGAATTGTCTGTGGATTTTTTCGCACACGTCGTGGATGGTCGATCCTGCTGTGATGATGAGAGGTTCTTCGAAGTCGGGTGAGCCGTTGCGTGGTTTCAAGTAGACTTTGATAAGCTTGAGGCGATCAAAGATTGCTTGCTTCAATTCATCGAGGTTCACATTTTGATCTGCAGAGATCGGAACTAAGTCTTGACCGATTCGTCCTCTCGCTTCAGCTACATACTTGGAGCTGACTAGGTCGATCTTGTTGAGTACGGTTACTGATGGGATATATTTGCGATTTCCAACGATTAGGTCGATCAGTTGGTCGTCGGTGATGTCCTCCCTTATGATGATGCCGCCGTGGTTGATTTTGTAGATGTTCATTATTGCGCGGACGGTCGCTTCGGTTAGGTGGGTTAGTTTGCAGGCTGCGGTTATGCCCAACCCGCCCTGCGTGGCTCGGTTTATCGTAACATTGGGAGGCCGAGTGTTGAGCCTAATTCCAATCTCATAAAGCTCCTTGACCAGGACGCTGACCTGGTCCGGTTGGAAAACATCTAAAACTAAGAGGATTAGGTCGGCGTTCTTGGCAACCGATAGCACCCGCTTCCCTCTGCCACTTCCAGTGGCGGCGCCTGAGATGATCCCGGGTAAGTCCAGAATCTGTATCTTTGCCCCCTGGTACTCGAGTAGGCCTGGGACGACGGTTAGGGTTGTGAATGCGTATGCGGCCACCCGAGATTTAGCGTTCGTAAGATGATTAAGGATAGTTGACTTTCCCACACTTGGCAGTCCGATCAGCACGACGGTACAATCACCGCCTTTCTTCAGCTCGAACCCTGCGCCGCTCTGTTTGGAGGATTGAGAGCGTTCCTGTTCAGCTTTGAGTTTAGCAAGTTTGGCCTTTAGCAAGCCTATGTGATGTTCGGTGTGCTTATGGATCTGAGTCCGACTCATCTCCTCCTCTATGGCTCGAATCTTCTCAGGTACCCCCAAACTCGCCCGCTCCACTTACGAAGTAGGATACAATTGGCAATAAACCGAACGTTAGAGGCGTCCTTTACTTGTGATTCTCACAAGCTGGGGAGACCGAATAGTGGTTTTTCTTCGCTTCTTGGAACGCTTTTGCATCGAACCCTTTGTCGGCCCTGTAGATTACCATGTGGCAGCTTCCACATTCGATGCTGCTAGGGTCTTGGATCGGTGCCTGTGTTCCCGCGCCGGCTAGGAGTAAGCCCTTCGGCGCTATCCGTTTGATCGGGCCGCCGAGTTCGATCAAATCTTTTCTGGGTGCAGGCCTCCAGACCGCACCACCACACCTAGGACATTTCTGTCGATTGGTCTTAGCTGCCAAACCGCATAATGCACATATCCAATTCATTTTCACGCCATCGCTTAGATTATGTGACCCAACTATTGTTTCTATTCAACTTGCTTTGTAGATTGTGAAGCCTAATCTTGAGTGTGGGCAATACGAATGTTACGGCGTGATATTTGAAGAACTTATCGTTATGGGGATTTCACGTTTAGGTCCACGTTGGGCGTCATCCCCGACCCCGATTCAACTTTTAGTTGTTTTGGATCACGAGGTAAGAGTAGTGTTTGGGTGGAAGATAAACAGCACGGGTGATTTCTAAGCCCTATTTCGCGGCGGATGCTCACCATCGTTTGTAGTATTTTCGGTGTGTTCCACAGCGGGTGCAGGTGGCGTCGCGGTATGGTTTACCGATTGAGGGTTTCTTCCGTTCCCAAGCCAGATCATGTTTAGTTTCGGCACGGCATTTTTCACAGTAAAGGGTTACCCATTCGACCAAGCCCAAATATCCCCTTCGAATGCCCTAACTGGTCTCCGCGCTTAACGTCTCGTCCGTAACTATCTAGCTCCCAGAGACTAGAGTACTCTGGGGGGAGTTTCTTCAGTTTCCTGATGGAATGGTTTTGAATGGTCGCCTGTGCCAATGGGCCGCTCTTGACGGAGAACATGTAAGTGGAGGAAGCTTCCCCGCGGCTGCGAATTTCAATCTGCAACCCCTTACAGTGAGCCTTCCCTCGACGTCCCGCGATCAGCAAGGAGTCATGAAACCCAGTAAGGGTCAGGTTATGCTTCCTCGCAAGTTGGAGCAAGTAGATCAAATCCCTATCCCGACCCCGAGCCGTCGGTATGTTCCCTAGCGCTGGAATGATGTTTCAACTCCGCAGCCAGGTACTAAGACGTCATTCGTAATAAAAGCAACCGGAATTTTGCCTCAAAATCTTGCCCGTCGGCTCTGGGAAACCTACTTGAACCACCTTGTTCACCCAATAGGAGCCTTCAAAGCTATTATTGAACTGCTTCTCGGAACGGGGAAGACAAGGTAAGGTGCGGTTCCTGCGTTGGGTGTTTTAAGTGGTTGACTTTTGCGCTGAATGCGGCGCTTACATCTCTCCTAGGCAAGGGGGCTGTTCTCACCGCCACCCCATTCAGGCCAAGGAATTTCAACCGCTCAACGTGCCGATCGCAAAACTCACGATTGAAGATGTCCTAACCTACTTCCCCAGTCCTACAATGAGAAAATACCAAAAGGAGATTATCACCCAAACTGTTCAAGCCTATCAGTCTGGAAAGAAATGCGTTATCGTAATAGCGCCTACGGGTTTCGGAAAATCGCTCGTCAACGCCGCCTTTACCTCGGTCACCAAATCGTTCTACGTCACACCGCAGCTCGCCCTTATTGATCAATTGCTAGCGGATCCAAATTTGAGAGGTCGATTCATTGAGATTAAGGGCCGCCAAAACTACCAATGCTATTACAGCCCGCGACGCGGAGTGCATGTCGGTAAGTGTGTGACGGAAGGTTATCCTTGCAACGAGCGTCTGGATGTGTGCCCGTACTGGATGCAAAAGCACCTAGCGTCCCAAGCGTCAAGTGTACTCATGAGTTTAGCATACTTGATCTTTGAGGGTACAACGGAGGGAAGCGAGACCTACCTTGGAACAAGACCCCTACTCGTTCTAGACGAGGCTCACAATCTCGAAGAGCAATGCCTCAATCATGTTTCCCTCAAATTCACACCCTTCTCAGTCCCATACGAAATCTACCACAAACTTCTCCCCAACTTGAAGAATGTGGGCACCAGGATCGAGCTAGATGTCTTTCTCGCCGACGTTGCCGGCTACCTGAAACTAATGCTGGGACGGCTCGAGACGAAGAGTGAACAGAACGCGATTTCGCTGATCGAAGCTGAGAATAGGCAACTTATGGAGAGGTTCCTCGAGAATTACAACCTATTCATGTTCTCCAACTCTGAATGGGTCTGGGAGGTTCGCAACGACCAACTCCTCCTCCAACCCGTTTTCGCGAGAGAGTTCATGAAGAACTTGGTGTGGAAGAGGGGAGAAAATTTCCTGATCTCATCCGCCACCATTCTCGATCCGGAAGAATACGTGAAGCTCAACGGCCTAACCGACCTCTTAAAGGAGGATGAAATTGAGATTCTCGAAGCGCCTAGCACGTTCCCGCCAGAAAACCGACCGATAATTGACGCAACCGTAGGCCCGCTAACCATGCAACAATGGGACAACAACATGCCCTCAGCAGTGGCCGCAGTCGAAGAAATCCTCCACAAAGAGAAGGGCAACGTGGCAATTCATTCACACTCGTATCGACATCAACGCGCTCTAGTCGCCCATCTTTCACCCAAATTCCAACGCAGGCTCATCGTACATACCGGCGAAGACAGAGAGGAGAGGTTGCAGGAATGGATGAGGTCGAGGGGCAAAGTCTTCGTTTCAGTAGCTTTCAACGAGGGACAAGATTGGAAATATGATGTATGTGAAGCCCAGATTTTGTTCAAGGTTCCTTTCGCGGACATCGGCGATAGAAGAGTCAAGAGACGGTTGGAACTAGGCCATCGTCAGTGGTATCTGAATCAGGCGATGTTAGAAGTGATTCAAGCGTACGGCCGCGCCGTCAGGGCTGAGGATGATGTCGCCAGGTTCTACGTGGTGGATGGAAGCTGCACCGAACTTATCAGGAACACGTGGCGGTTCATACCTGACTGGTTCAAAGCCGCTCTCCCCTCAACCTTCAAGCAGGGTCCAACGAACTAGTCAAATGGCTCGGTGTCCGAGTGGCTAGTGAGTGAGTTACAATAGCAACACTCGTCGCAATTCCCGGATGTTCCACAAACAACATATGTTGATTGATGACAACTGGGCCATGTTTGGTCTACAAGGCCCTTAGCAATTTGCGCAAAAGTCTACCGCGTTCTGCCGCTGGCTTGACCTGCTCTGCTGGCCATTTTCTTCCGTTTCTTCTGCCATTCGGGTTTCGTCAAATCAAGACCTCTTCCATTAACCTCAGTAACATGCCGCGAACTGAAGAACTTTTCCTGTTAGCATTTGCTTGAATTGCAACGCACAACATACTGCCCCATCGTGCCTTCGGGGATAATCCTGGCCAGCCGGACTCCAATCCAAAACGTTTGTAGAAGACGCTGACGTAGCGGTAATGGACCCAGAAATCGCAAACGGTGTGTAGAGAGTTGACAACAGGGGCGAACGAAACTCAAATTATGTATTGTTCAAATTGCGGTAAGAAAATCGAAAAACCTGTTCTACACGAGGGGTACGCATTCTGCTCAGAGCAATGCCGTCAATCCTTCATACTCCCGCGACGTGTTCCGAAAGCCTAACCACTTATGAAAGAAAACAAGAAAAGAACAGAACTAGGGCCACGAAATCTTATGACAAAAAGGAATTACGAAAGAGAATCGTAAACTCCTAGTTAGGTGACATAGATTGCCTCAAACTCAAGAGAATAAGACGAGAAGAAGAAAGAGAAGGAAAACGGCGAGGACTCACAACTAACCAAAGGGTTGCTTGGAGCGCTGCGACTCGAGTGCGGCGAACAACAATTTTGATTTCCTCAAGTGGTGTAGTCGTCTTCACGCGAAATCGTATGAAATTTCGGATTCGGAAAATCGTGTGGATATAGGATTGGGATTCGGAAAAGAGAGCTTAGTGCGTACTTAATATAGCGCGGATGCCTTATCTGTTACCAGAGGTAACAGCCAGAAACCATGTGGCGCAGGCCACACAATCTTGAGGCTCTCTAAGAACAGGCCTTTGAGTCTAGGTCAAGGCAGTTACCTCAATCATAGGAATTACAATTTGATGATCTGATATGTCCACACAAGGAATGCAAGTGATGATTCTGAGAGAAGGGGCGCAACGTACTACGGGAAAAGATGCGCAGCGGAACAATATTCTCGCCGCGAAAGTAATCACTGAAACCATCAAGACTACACTCGGGCCGGAAGGGATGGATAAGATGTTGGTAACTGGTATGGGTGATGTGGTCATAACAAACGACGGAGCTACCATAATGAAGGAGATGGATGTTCAACATCCCGCCGCTAAGATGCTCGTTGAGGTAGCGAAAAGCCAAGACAGTGAAGTGGGCGATGGCACGACCACCGTCGTTGTTCTCGCAGGCGAACTCTTAGCGAATGCGGAAAAGCTTCTTGACCAAGAGGTCCACGCGACCGTGATCGTTGAAGGCTACAAGAAAGCTTCCCAGAAAGCTTTGGAGATCCTCCAAAAGCTATCAATTGACATACAACCTGACGACGATAAGACGCTTAAGCTCGTCGCAATGACCTCGATGGGCACAAAGGCAACTGTAGGAACAAGTGAACACCTCGCAACACTCGCCACGAAAGCCATCCGTCAGATCATGGAAGAGAGAAATGGCAAGACTACCGCCGACATAGACCGCATCAAAGTTCTGAAGAAAAAGGGCGAAAGCATGGAACAAAGCGAACTAATCAGAGGCATTGTTGTCGACAAAGAGATCGCGCACCCTCAAATGCCGAAGCAAGTGAAAAACGCGAAAATCGCCCTATTAAATGCGAAACTTGAGATTGAGAAGACCGAGTTCGATGCTAAGATTAACATCAATTCACCAGATCAAATGAAAGGCTTCCTCGACGAAGAAGAATCAATGCTTCGCGAAATGACGGATAAGGTCGTAAAGAGCGGGGCCAACGTGATCTTCTGTGAGAAGAGTATTGACGACATGGCACTGCACTTCCTCGCGAAGAAGAACATAATGGCTGTGAAGAACGTCAGCAGCGGCGACATGGAGAAACTCTCCAAAGCCACAGGCGGAACTATACAAGCCAGCACAAAAGACATACCCTCCGAAGGGCTCGGTGAAGCAAAACTCGTCGAAGAAGTCAAAATTGGAGATGACAAACTCATCTATGTTCGCGACTGCAAAGACCCTCACTCAGTCACGGTGATGATAAGGGGCGGCTCCGACCATGTGGTCGACGAAGCCGAACGATCATTCCACGACGCACTATGCGTAGTAAGGAACGCCGTGGAGGATCGCAAGATCGTTGCCGGTGGAGGAGCCCCCGAAGCTGAAACAGCCAAACAACTCCGCGACTATGCTCTAAGAGTGGGAGGCCGCGAACAACTCGCCATCGAGGCCTACGCCGAAGCACTGGAAGCCATCCCCCTCACCATAGCTGTGAACAGCGGACTCGACCCGATCGACATATTGGTCGAACTTAGATCAAAGCACGCAAACCCAGAGAACAAATGGTTTGGCGTGCAGGTCAAGACCGGCAAGATCGCTGACATGCTCGCGGATAACATAATCGAACCGCTTAGAGTGAAACAGCAAGCGGTCAAGTCCGCTACAGAAGCCGCCTGCATGCTCCTGCGAATAGATGACGTCCTCTCTTCAAAAGGCACGAAGGAAGGCGGACCTCCAGGAGGGCCCGGCGGGATGCCTCCAGGCATGATGTAACCGCGCTACTCTGGAAGGCCGAAGACCGAAGAACGTTACTGGATGCTGCTGGTCTTAGCGGAGAAGGCCATCAGCCTCAGTTGGTAGAAAGGAATACCGATCAATGAATTGTTCGAACGATGGATCTCATTGACGTGGGGGCACACGCTGGGCATTACTCTGACGATAATTGGGCACCTCATCACAAATTAAATCATAGGTTGCATGGTAGCGCGCCAACTACCATATGCCGAACCTGCTTCTGAATAATTCTGTTCTCATTTGGGCTTTCTCTTGACTTTCTTGACCTTCAGCCCTTTCTCTTTCCGTTCACGCTCTTCCTCATCCTGCTCAATTCTATCCTCGTCTTTTTCCTCTTCGGCACTCTCATCAGCGCCTTCCCGTCTACGCTCTTCCTCATCTTCCTGATCTCGCTGATCTTCTTCCTGAGTTTCTTCACGCTGCTTTTCCTCTTCCTCGTCGGATTCTTCACTCAATAGTATCACCTGCCCAATATTTTGCCGGACTTGTCTCCTCTTGTTCTATGATTAATGGCTTTTCTTGAGGTCTTTTAGTCCCAGGCGCAGCGACTTGACGTTCTCGTGGAGAATCCCATAACCATTCCTGGTACAGGAAGACTCGATTTACAGGTAACATAGTGCCGCTTAGTTCACACATGGAGCGACCTACCTGAAAGGTTTAGCAGCTCAGTGGTGTGGCTATTTCTGTCTGTCAATTTCGACCGGAAGCGTTCCATTAGGGTACGTTTTGTTTAGCGCCGCATTGGGGGCAGAATTTGACGTTGGCGGGCAGAAGGGCGCCGCACTGGACACAATGTCCTGCTTGAATGCGAGGATACTGGGGAGCAGGCAACCCCGGCGGACCGAGGCCAGGGCCCAGTTCGAGCTCTTGCCGCATCTGGATCGCCCTGACGACGTCCTCACGAGTTGCCATGCCGACCAGTCGACCCCCGTCGATCACCAAGACACGTCCGACTTTGTTCCGAGCCATCTTCTGCATCGCATCCAACGCGGTCACAGAAGACTTCACCATTACCGTGCTTTCGAAGGGAACCATCGCTTCACGAACAGTCACAGAATCCCTCCTTTCCTTAGGAACAACCCGTACGCACTGCAATGTGACAACGCCCAGGACCTCACCATCCTTCACAACAGGGTAGCCTCCATGGCGGTGCACAAGGAGATAGTCTGAGACGAGCTGCTGAACTGTGATATTTGGCGGGACGGTCAATACTTCTCTAGTCATGATGTCGCCAACCGAGACCCCCAAGAGAGCATCGCCAACAAGCGTTTGCTTGAGACTAGTTTGCGCTCCCGACCTGATGAACCACCCTAGCACTATTACCCATATTCCATCAACGAAGTCTCCGAAGATTATGAACGCGAACCCTCCGAACATCATTAGCAACGAAATGACCTCAGTAATTCTTGTAGCGGTCCTAGTGGATCCAACGAAATTGTTCGAATGCTTCCAGATGCTTCCTCTGAGCACTCTGCCACCGTCTAGCGGAAATGCGGGGAGTAGGTTGAATGCTCCCAGAATTCCATTGATCAGTGCTGCATAGCCCAGTGTAGCAATTATCGCGATCGGTGCATGAGCAGACTCTCCCAGGTACCATAGTGCTCCCAAAACGCCTGCGATTAGGAAGCTCATCAAGGGACCTGCAGCAGCCATACGAACCTCTAAGCCAGGATCTTGCGGCTCCTCAGTCATCTCAGAGACACCTCCAAAGAAGAAGAGCGTGATTCTCGCAATCGGAAGTCCGTTTTTCTTCGCTATGTAAGAATGAGACAGCTCATGTACAAGGATGGAAACGAAGAGAATTATTGCGGACGCAACACCAATGGCCCAGTAAGTAAGGGTACTGAGGCCCGGATATTGATGGGGCATGTATCCGACCGCGAGCGACCAGGCGATAAGAATGAAAACGAACCATAACGTGTAGTGAATCCTGATCGGAATGCCCATAATTTTTCCGATGTTCACAGACGTCGCGATTACCTCCTAGCGGGACCAACCTGATTCATTGACGATTCATTCATCGATATAGGCACGTAAATAGAACGTTTTCGCTTTTTCCAAGCTTGCATCTTCGTCGGTGGGAATGGAAGTACTAACGAAAGGAAGTTGTCATTGGATTTGGAGCAGAAGTTGACTTGGACAATCTCGCTTGGTTGCTAGGGCTTAGACTTGAAGCCGTTTGTTTCTGAACCTCAAAGACCGAGGGCGTGGTAAAATACGTTGACATACCTCATAGCTACGCTTGGCCATGTCATGGCTCTACTGTATTCATACGCTGTCCTACTCAATCTGTCGTGTATCTGTTTGTCTTTGAGCAGTGTATTGACGCATCTAGCAATGGAGTCGGGATCCTTAAACCCACATTCCAGGGCAGCACCCTTGGATATCGCCTCTTCGGCGTGAAGAAATGGAGTTGTAACAATGGCTTTGCCCGTGCTCAGAGCATATGTAAGGGTCCCACTGCTGATCTGCTCTCGATTCGGGTACGGAATTACATAGATGTCGGATGCTTGAAGGTAGTTGATCAACTCGTTTTCAGGCAGAAAGCGATTTACGAACCTGACGTTCTTCTCCAACCCAAGTGATTCAACAAGATCAAGCAGGAATTCTCGGTACTCTTCACCTTTGCGTTTCCTGACCTCTGGATGCGTCTCACCGATAATCAGATACAGGATTTCTGGACGGTCTTTCAGTACATGCGGGAGTGCCTCGATTGCGTATTCTATTCCCTTTCCACGACTCAGCAATCCAAAAGTCGATAGCACGACGTGATCTTTCAAGCCCAAGCTTCGTTTTGCCAATGTAGTTCCAAGGTAAGGTACATTCGGACATCCGTGAGGTATGTACCGAATCTTGTCTGGGTAGCTTCCATAGAGCTGTTCCAGTATTCCTATGCCGACTTTTGCCATTACAATGGCAAAGTCACTTTGCTCAAGAATTCCTTCCATTACCTTTCTAGCATGGGGAACCGGCTCCTCAAGAACCGTGTGCAGAGTGGTAATAACCGGTTTTTCAATTGCTTGCAGAAACTCATTGACATCCTCGCCCCATTCTCCTCCGAATATGCCATACTCATGCTGCAGATTCACAACATCCACATCAGACGCATTGATTTCCTGTGCGACCTTCTGGTAGGATTGGATGTCGTTGGCATCGATCTGACACTTTACTCGAATCTCGTAATTGTAGTGTCCGCCCCTGTCGTTGATTGCCGCGATCACTGGGGGCTTCACAACTCGCGTACAAAACGCGGAGATGGCATCGACAAGATTCTTGGTGTATGTAGCTATGCCACACTCGCGAGGAGGGTATGTGCTCACATACGCGACTCGTATTCTGTGGACTTCATAGTCATCTGTCGTTTCTAGAGGACCAAGGCTTTTCATCACGTAGTGACCGTGGGCGATTTCCAGAAGTCTTCTTTCCGTAGTAAGGCCGACTAGGACGCCCGCTTTTGTAACGATCAGTCTCCTGATGTTATGCCTATGCATCGTTTCTAAGGCGTCCGCTATTGTTCGCTCAGCATCAATCGTGACAAGAGGTTTGGACATTACATCCTTGACAAGCGTCAGTTCAAGATCTTTGCCAGCCTTTAGGACTCTGTAGAGCATGTCTTTCTCAGTGACTATCCCGATGGGTTGGCTGTTCTCCACAACGACTATAGCTCCAACGTTTTCCTTTGCCATCAGATCCATTGCCGTTGAGGTTACGTCTAGGGCAGAGACCGTCGGCGGTGCAGGTCTCATGTTTGTTTCGACAGATAGGCTAAGGACTCCTTTCAAGTATGAACCTGTTTCACCCATTTCTCTCGTGTAGATTGTATAGGATCCTGCTATTATTCTCGTACTCAGAACGTGGCAGAGGAGGATTCGTGCAGACCATCTTCCTTGTGTGTGGTTTTCTGGTGCGCCCACAAAAACCGGTTTGCCTTAGGACATAGCCTCAAAGAGGAATCCGGTCGAGAAAGCTATGGAGAAGGGATTCCCGAATGAGCTTGTGAAGTTCCTTTCACGGGCTGTTGAAGAACAGGTGAATGACAGATTAAAACGCTTCATGGAAACGAAGAATTACGATGATAACGACGTGGCCGTTGCAAGAGAACACGTAGAAGCGATGTTCGATCTTGAACTCTATTCACATAACCTTTACATGAGCATCAAGCATAGAAATGGACACGGCGAAAAAGCTGAAGGCGAACACGAACACTAGGAGTAGAAAGAGCAAAAGAGGTGTGTTGCTTGGCTAAGAAAAAGGTCAAGGTTGTACCAAACTTCTTGTCCGCGTATCACGATGACAAAGAATTCACGATCCAAGTTGAACTTCCCGGTGTGAAGAAAGAGAATGTGGCTGTCGACGTGACGAGTGATGGTTTCTGCGTTGAGGCTCCCAGAGAAGACTTCGAATATTCAAGCTGCTATACTCTCGCGCATGAGATAGACCCGAAAAGGGCTAAAGCAAAATTCGCTAGCGGCCTACTGACACTTAACCTTCCTTTCAAGGCGAAACCCCGGGGCAAGAGGATACCGGTAAAGTAACTTCCTCTTCGTCTCTCTATTCTCTTTTTGTGATCCCTATCTATGACCAATACTCACGTAATTATTGCTGAAGACTTACAGAGAAAGTAGAATCACAGCTAAAGTTTCATTGGATTCGCTCTTTATCTAGAAAGAGACGCACGTCGGGTGTTCGCTTACGCCCTGCAACTTACTGAGACTTCATACTACTACTGTCTCACTTCTCTAAATCTGCTTTGGCACGTCGTTCCTTATGCCGGAATCTAAATCTACTCTGGTTGCATACTAGTCGTTGAACCATCTTGGGATGGAAGGAAAGTAAGATTGGCCGTAAGAGAAGGAAGAAGGTTGAGTTTGACCTTACTCTGCTCGAAGACAAAGCAAGACGCGGCGGCGTTGGTCTAACCCCAGTTAGGAGCAAGCGCAGGAGGAATCGCGCACACATATCAGGTGCGCCTTCCGCTAAGTAGCAGAAAGCTCGTTGCTGTGTTCACATTCAGTGGCACGTCGGAGAGGACGATGAGAGCAGGTGTTCTTCTTGCGAGGAATCATGATTGAAAGCGATTGGGGTCAAGAAGTAAGGCGGGGTCCTTCTCCTTCCGTCCGGTCGTTCCCCTTCTTCCTTCTCTCATTGAGCCGCTGATGAATCTCCGATGGGCGCCGTCCGCTCGACGAGAGGCCTTTGACTATTCGTCGCGCTTCCTCCAAGCCGGCAAGGAAGCCTTGTATGTATTGTACGTTCGATTTGTATTCTTCGTTTGGGAGGTTGTTTCTTTCCGCTTCCCACTTGGCAATTAGGTTTTCAATCTTCGTCAGCAGATTTTTCTTTCGAAAACTGTCTTTCTCGCGCATGATTCACACAAAGAAAAGAGAGCTCTGTGCGATATGAAAACACTTGCTCCAAATCACATTTACTTCCGTTGCAGGGGTAGTTCCGTTGCCTCTTTCAACAAGTGGATGGTTTGGGCGATACATACGTGAACGCAAGAATCATAGTGGTTTGTGAAAACCGTATAATGTTGGCCGGAGGCGAATGCACTCCTTGCACAAGGTACTCCCGAGTGCAACAACTTGGTTCGACCCATCTTTCAGGGCCGACCATGTTTGCGCACGGCCAGCAAATGGTATATAAATCTTATGTTATTAATTAAGGTTCTGGTTTAGCAGATCAAGAATGATGTAACGCAGTCTGAGAGGAGTGAAGTTTGAACTTTGAATTATGTGGCTTGGATAGAAACCTCAAACAGCGTGGAGAAGTTTGACTAAGATCGTGAACGACAGTCATGCTAGATACTGTTCGAACTGCGGCAAGAAAGTCGAGAAGCACATCACGTTCAAAGGCTACATTTTCTGCTCACAACAATGCCGGGAATCCTTCAGGACCCCACGTGAACGAGTGATTGGCGGAAGCGAAAGAAGAAACTGGCGAGGCGGAAAAGCAAAACGAGCCGCAGGGTAAGGCAAACCCATGGGCAGTTTTTCTGAATTGCAGTCTTTCTATACCTCGGCCAAATGTTGAGTGTGCAAAAAGCATTGGATGCGCACACAAGACATGCGGCTGATCTTAATCCTGAACATAAGCTCGAAATACCTATTCCGCGCAAGCATACTGACCAAACCTTGGAAGTTCAAGATGGCATTGTAAGCAGGCTAATTGAGCAACGAGAAAGACTGAAGGGCGACGAAAACTGCCCGAAATGCGGCCATTACAATCTGGAACTCAAGGTTCTGCTCGATGAAATTGATAAATTGTCCAAGCTTCAAAACGCGGTATCCAAGAAGGGGATACAGCGCATGAGAGAGTCCGACGAAGCGCGCAGTTGACAGAACTTGATCTTGAGCGATTCTGATGACGGCTAGATCATTAGTTATTTACGGAAAAAATAGGTAGACCGGGAGCGGATCCTCCCAAGTTACTAGAGATTTATGCCTTAAGGTTAGGCTGGTACGCGAATAGTGTTTCGCTTCTCCATATGCCCTCAGTTTGGGCGACCTGTTCGACGGTCGTCTTCATGAGTTGCTCGTAGTTCTGAGCCTTGTAACTCATGATGATGTCGAACTGACCTGGAATACTCCACGCGTCGTATATGGCTGGTAGGCTCTTCAGTTTCTGTAAAATTTGCGATAATGGTTTATTCACTGATAGTAAACTGAATCCCCAAACGCCCTGCGTGTCAAGTTTTTGACCGTTAACGAATCCGTCATTTGCGGTGAAGGTATTGGTTGCGTTGACTCCGTGGATGCTGCGTATCTTGTTGATCGTACTGATTAGTTGTTCTGGGTTACCGTTTTTTATTCGCATAATGATATCGTATCGACCGGTCACTGGTGCGCTGAACTCTATCTCGCTGTATCTGCGTAGTTCCTCAACCACCTGTGGGACACGGTCACGCTGGACCTTGGCTAACACGTAAGTCGGGAACATTTTGTTTGCTTGCATTGTATTCACCTACTAACTCCAAGTATTGTTAGTATGAGCTATACGCGTATCACGCTTATAACAGTTGTTACCTAAAGATATATTTGTAACATCTACGTAATTCACGCTTCAGCCATGAAAACCACCAAACCTACAATATCCGAAACGGTAATCGACCTCATAAGTCGAAACCATCCGGTCTACGAACACCTCCGCATGGGGCTAATCAACTACCATGCGCTAGCTGAAAAAATCAAGCCGACAGTGGATCGGATTACTGGCAGAGATGTGAATGTCGGCACCATGGTTGTGGTTATCAAGAGGTTTTCCGATTCGCAAGCGAAGCTTGGGCTACCGCTCACAATGTCAGTGCTTAGAAATTCGAAGATGATGTTGAGTAGTGGAGTGGTCGACGTCACTATCAACCCCAAGAGAGAAGCGTTCATCAACGAATTGAAGAGACTCGTCGAATTATCTGCTGAGCTAAACGAACGCCCTCACATCTTCCCACTCGTAAGCTCTATCAAGATAATAGCCGACGAAAATGATTATGAAAAACTGAAAACGGCACTCAGGAGTCGATACTCCCTGAAACCCCGACTGAACGCAGCGAAGATTACAATACACCTATCCGAGGAAGCTGAGAGGTCACCTGGAATTGCAGCGTACGTAACTGACCTGCTCTACCGCAACGGAATAAACATCGTAGACGCATTCCTAGGATACGAAGAGATTATCCTGATCCTCGATGAGTCAGACGGACCACGAGCATACACCATACTGGAAGAAGCAACCAGCGCGGTCCGCAAATAAGTCGGTAAAGTCGAGAGGTTTTCTGCTTTCCACGCAACTGGGTTCGTTTAGTATGATCGGGTGTTTACTTAGGGCCATTTACTTATGATTATGAAAGGATGTACTCAAGAGCCGCTATTGGAGACGCTATAGGCCCTCCAAGAACCCTCATCCTGTGTGCGCACTAGAGGAACCACGCACGCGAAAAGCCAATGGTCGTACCTAGCAGAATCACTCCATTAGTGATGAGGTGCTAAGTTCGAATTTCGTAGTCTATCCCTCAATTTCGAAAGCTCCTCCCACAATATGTCAGGAAATTGTTCTCCGAGAGTTCTGAAGAACAATTCAGAGGATTCAATTTCGTCCATCCACGCTGCCTCATCGACCTTAAGCAACTCTTCGATAGTGGTTCCCGGCAGATTCATCGCGGCTAAGTTGAGCGAGTCAGGCGTCGGGACGTAGCCTATCGGTGTTTCAGCTGCATCAGCCGTACCTTTACACCTGTCAAGAATCCACTTGAGAACGACGAGATTGTTGCCATATCCAGGCCAAAGGAATCTTCCATCTTTTCCCATTCTGAATGCATTTATCTGGAATATTCTAGGGAGGTTTTCGCTCTTTGATCGAAATGAAAGCCAGTGTCTGAAGTAATCGGCAATGTGGTATCCGCAGAATGGTTTCATCGCCATTGGGTCGTATCTTAGAACTCCCACCTCGCCTGCAGCGGCGGCCGTAGTTTCCACTCTAAGCATGGCGCCCATCAAGACTCCGTGTTCCCAACTGAATGATTCGTAAACTAACGGAACAAGATCAGACCTTCTTCCTCCGAAAATTATGGCCGTGATTGGAACACCATTCGGATTTTTGTACTCGGGGGATAGGAATCGGTATTGATTGATTGAAGTTGTGAACCTTGAGTTTGGATGGGCGGCGCTTCCCTTGCCGGCTGCCCATACTCTTCCTTGCCAATCCCAAAGTTTTCTGGGATGGTCGCCCATGCCTTCCCACCATGGGGTTCTGTCCATCGATAAGGCGACATTCGTGAATATGGTGTTCTTCTTGACAGCTTCCATCATTTTTGGGTTTGTCTTGATGTTGGTGTTGGGGGCGACCGCGAAGAATCCGCTCTCAGGGTTGATTGCTTTGAAGCTACCTTCGGAATCTAGGTGTATCCAAGCTATGTCGTCGCTGACCGCCCAGACCTTCCAGTCCTTCATGTATTCTGGCGGGTTGAGCATAGCGAGGTTAGTTTTACCGCTGGCGCTGGGGAACGCCCCGGTCACATAAGTCACCGTGCCCTCTGGGTCTTCTATTCCTATGATTAGCATGTGTTCTGCCAGCCAGCCTTCATCTCGCGCCAACACGCTCGCGATCCTCAGGGCGTGACATTTCTTGCTGAGAAGGGCGTTTCCTCCATAGTTCGAGTTCAAACTCATTATGAGTTTCTTATCTGGGAAATGACAAATGTATCTTCTAGTTGGATCCAACTGGCCGGTCGAATGTATGCCTTTCACAAATTCGCCGTCCTTTATGTGCTCTATCGCAACCTTGCCGACTCTCGTCATAATTTCCATATTCACAGCGACATAGGGGCTATCAGTGAGCTCAACTCCGACCTGAGAATAAGTCGAACCTGCGGGTCCCAGAAGGTATGGGATAACATACATTGTCCGCCCTATCATGCAACCATCAAAAAGCCCCAGCAACTTTGCTTCGCCTTCATCAGAAGGCATCCAGTTATTTGTGGGACCCACATCCTTCTTGTTCGTTGTGCAGATGAACGTCGTTTCTTCGGTTCTGGCTACATCGTTCGGGTTGCTTCTGTGCAGGTAGCAGTTTGGATATTTTTCTTGGTTGAGCTTAATCAGTGTCCCATCTGCGGTCATCAGGCTGATAAGAGAGTGAAATTCTTCATCGGACCCATCACACCACACTATGCCATCTGGTTTAGTTATCTTAGCAATGGCAGCTACCCATTCTAGTAAAGGCCGCTCAACCCCATAGTCCGGGGGCCTGTGGGTCATGACAATCTCCTAAATTCAACAGTCTTTTCTCAAAGAGCCAACGTAAGTGCCAGCGTTGCTTATTTCTGGCAAAACCTAACAACCCTTTACTCTCGTCACTCCAATTACTACGATCACATCGGCTCTCCAATCCATTCAAGATGAGTCCGTTTTGACGTAATTAGCTGCACCGGGCTATTTGGTATGTTCCTTATAGGAAGCGATGGAGCTCGTCTTCTCTCTTCTCAGATTAGATTCCGAGAGTCGAAAACACAGGCTGATAGATCAAGAACGGTAAGGGATCAGATCGCTTTCATGATTTCTTTGATGTGCTGTTTCGCGCTGTCCTTGATCTGCTGAAGTTCCTTGTCTTTGCCGAATTCTCCAAGGCTTCGTTCAACCATCTCGAAGAGTTTATCGATGTCTTGCATAAGCCCTGTAAGTTCTACACGAATCTTCCCTGTGTCCAATTTTAATCTGGATCGGGGTTCGATTCACGCCTAAATAACCCTTTTCGATAGATCTGAAGGGAGAGTTGCAGGGAGCACTTCGACAGGCGAACCAGAGTAGCAGAACGGTAGCTAGTCACGGGTAAGTATCGCTGTCTGTTTCCGTGGCGCACGTAACCGTTGCCGGAGCGCAACATGTTTTAGCCATGCATGAAAGTACACATTCAGTTGGAAGAGCTCTTGGAAAAACGTTTGAGTCTTGAAGATATAAGACGCTTCTCGCGATCGTTCAACCAGAACCCAGGAAACACACTTGCCTTGAATGCTGTTACAGAGAATGGCATTGCTGCAGTTGCGTTGAGTAGAAAGGAAGTGGACAGGCAAAACTTCACCTTCAGCAATCTTATCGAATCTCCAGATGCAGCCAACCAAGAACGATCGGGGAGATGCTGGTTATTCTCGGGGCTAAGTGCGCTCTCTTTTGAAGCCATGAAAAAGCTGAACCTGAAAACATTTGAGCTCTCTGAAATATACCAGATGTTTTGGGACAAACTCGAGAAAGCCAACTACTTCTTGGAAACCATTATAGAAACAAAGGAAGAGCCCCTGAATGGGAGGCTGGTTAATTCGCTTCTTTCTGATCCAACATCAGATGGCGGCGAATGGAATATGTTTGTGAATCTCATAACGAAGTACGGCGTCATACCAAAAACGTTCATGCCAGAAACAGCCAACAGCAACAATTCCGACCCCATGAATGCTCTACTCGCCTCTAAACTCAGAGAATACGCTAAGGGACTGCGAGACATGCATGAGAATGGAGCGTCGGTATCCGAATTAAGAGAGAAGAAGGGTGAGTTCATCGAAGAATTCTACAAGATGCTGTGCATCAACCTCGGTGTCCCACTAGAGACATTCGACTGGGAATGGCGTGACAAAGACGGTTTTTTCCACAGAAGGGGAAAAATTACACCAGTCCAGTTCTACAATGAGTACATCGGGGTAGCGCTTGATGATTTCGTAACCCTGATCAACGCTCCGAACAAACCATTCAACAAAATATACACAGTCCAATATCTCGGCAACGTAGTCGGCGGGCAAGACACGCGCTACCTAAACGTCAACTTGGAGACCCTGAAGAAAGCAACCATAGACATGATCAAAGGAAATCATGCAGTGTGGTTCGGTTGCGACGTAGCCAAGATGCTTCAGACTGACATGGGGGCAATGGATCTGAGCATATACGATTACGAATCAGTCTATGGCACGAAATTCCAACTCGACAAAGCTGCGAGATTGGATTATGAAGACAGTGAAATGACCCACGCCATGGTGATTACTGGACTTGACCTCGATGAGGAGGGCAAACCGAGGAAATGGCGAGTTGAAAACAGCTGGGGGGCCGCCATTGGGGATCAAGGATTCATGTACATGATGGACGAGTGGTTCGATCAATATCTCTACGAGGCCGTTGTCAGGAAAGAGTATCTGTCTCCAGAACTACTGAAAATCCTTGATACCGAGCCCGTAGTCTTGTCTTTCTGGGACCCCCTGTGTTCACTGGCAAAGAGCTAGCCCCCGACCATAAATAAGCGGATCGCCCTGCGCACCTTACATACCGTCTATCGTGCTCCATTCGTCTGCTGGAAACAATTACGAATACGAAGATGAGGTGGCTAGAGCCTTTTTGCGTGGGCATATAGCTGACGCGAAAAAACTTAAGCACTCAAGGTACCAACTCTAATTTGGATGTGTTAGATTTGGCAAGAGGAATGTATACGAAGAGTCATGCTGTACATGTTGCAAAGACAATCAGGGCGCCCCTTCGTTTTGTCTATGATTGGTGTACGGATTACAGAGAAAGCGATCCAAAAATAACTGGTTCAAAGTCAAAACGCAAGATACTGCTAAAGAACAAACGTCGAGTGGTTTACGTAGTGAATTATAGAAGTCAGGGTAAGTCAAGAAGCGCAGTGGATGTCGTTACGCTCTATCCTCCTAAGGCGTGGCACCTTGACTTTACCGGTGACGAGGACGATGAGATTGGGGATTATGTCCTTACCTCACTCGGACCCAGAAAGACCAGGCTTGACATGAAGTTCAAGGAGCATTACAAGATACGCAAGGCTCCTACGAAGGCACAGGATGTGAAGCAGATCCACGAGATTTGGGGCAAATACGTAGCAGCACTCGAAAGAGATTACTCCCGCAAGAAAATGCGGCAGAAATCATAACAAACGATCATAACGAACAATTTTCATTCGACTGACCCTTTCCCAATGGTCCGGTTCCGAATCACTACTAATTCAAGCACGGCACCTCAGCGCTCTTGTTTAGTTATTTCAAAGAACTGCGCCTTCGCCAGTAAAGTTAGTTATATCGTCCGATACAGCGACATTAGGTAACCTATCTTGTTGATTGAATGCACCACGTAAAGTGTTCAGAGTGTGGATGCATGTTTCTTGCAGGTTCCAGTGAGGACACCGTCTGTCTTAACTGCGTTTCATTACTTGGGGCGCAAACGTGGAGACGTTGATCTGGATCGTGGCAACAATTAGCGTCCTCGGTAAATCGGGTTCCTTAAGTGCCAGAAGATTTACGGCTGGCGCGGCGACGTCACGCCTGAGTCAGGATAACAAGCGCGGAAAGACTCGTCCAGTTGACTTAGTCCAGGTGGAGAATGCGTCCCCCGCATCTAGCGCAGGTGGGAACGATACTCTTGCCATCGGTCTGGGGAAGGCTGCCGTCACACGTACAAATCAAGCGTTCTTTGCCCTCTCGTAGAATCAGAACGTCACCCTCCTTCACACGGGGCTTAATAGTATCCATCGTATCCACGTCGCCGTTACTTCATGGATTATAAGAAACTTTGTACCAAGCCAGTGACAATTGCTGGCTAGATTCGAAAACTCACTTTGCGGTGCCTGTTTGATTAACATTCAAAACTGACTTCGATTGCCTGACTATGCTGCTGATCAGTTCTGGGATTCATGTTACCGTTCTATACCCGTCGACTATCAGAGTTCAGTAAACCACCGCAATTTCGGTGGCTCTCGTGTGAGGGGTGTCTTTGGCGGTTGTCCATTCGCTGCTTTCATGCCTCTTTCGAAAGACTCCTTATCTTGCCATATCGACAAACCTATCGTCGCACCCGATACCTCATCCCGTAACACGAATACGTTCACGAGCCCCGGTTGTGATCGGAGAAACTCTGCAAAGCTTTTCATTCGTTCTAGAAGTTCGCGTTCCTTACCGGGTAAAGGTTCGGCGTTGGCCATCTGCAGAAAAACCACCTTAATCAACCTTCCATTTGACGTATGGTTACTTGGTTCTACTTACCATTTACCATACCTCTCAGATTTTCAAAGGCTGAGTTCCACGCCTTTTCGAAATATGTTCGTGCTGCTTCCCATTCTGGTGAACTGCCCCACCCGCTATGAATCAAATGAACGCGTGTACAGGAATCTGCGACTGGGATGAAGAAGACTGTGACTTGTGTTAGGGGTTGGTGTTGTTCATTATGGATTTGAATTCGGTCGGGCCTTTCCAATCAAATGATAGAAATTCTCCATCGACAAGCGCTGTAATGTGGCAGCCGATCGTACTGTTGTCTTGCTTGCGCTGGGCATCCCAGAAGAGCTCATACTTTCCACCGGCAACTGGGTCAATTTCGGCAAAGCCTTTCTCCGAAAACGGTTTAATCAGCCATGTCTCCACTTGGTGACTAATCGTGAATAGTTCAAAAGCCCTCCCCGTATTGCATCGTAGCGTTACGGAATGATGGAAAATCTTGTTCAAGAGTTATCGAACGGGATTTGTTCATTCTAACGTTTTAGTTTGGGAAGAAAGTATAGTGGCAATTAGTGTCTCCGATTCACTCTTTGCTCCATGAGTGGCCGCATTTTGTGCATGTGAATCGCTCCAATGCTCTCTCTTGTCGCACGCCTGCGTGCTCGCCAGACACGAAGCCTAAACTGTGGAATGCTTCGTTGTTGCCGCATAGTGGACATGGCTCATTTACTTTCATGTATTCTAGCTTCGATGTGTCTAGGATTTCAGTTGGCTTATCCGCCGCCTTAATCTTCACGACGTCAACAATCTCAGCTTTCATCTGGTTGCCACACTTTGAACAAACATAACCATCCTTCGTCATTTTCATGTACCCACCACATTTATCGCAAAATTTCATTTCAAGCTACCTGCTCTGATTTCTTTGATGTTGGAAGAGTTCATGCCATTGGTGTGATGTCTTATCGATCGCAGTTTTCAGACAGAGTTCGTTTCTTTGTTCGAACTGCCCAAATGTTCTGGTCAAGCATGACAGACATCGGTGTGGGTCTACTGGTGCTGGTTCAATTTATTGTTGCTTTCCGAGGCGTCATTCCTCGGCGAAGCTGGGTTTTCGATTATCAGTGAGATCCCAATTATTGAGATGGAGATGGAAACAAAAGCAATCATCAGGGCTGTGGGATCGATGTCCGATTTCTGCACTTGAAATGAGATGAGGATTCCAACCAAGCCTACAATCGTGAGTGCGGTTCCGGCAGCAGTCTGTAATTTGAGGTTGGAGAACATTTCCTTTCTGACCGCAATTCGGGTGTTCATTCACCCATTTTTCCTTTACCCTTCGCTTTCCTTAGTTTCCTAGGCTTCACTGTCAACGCCAATCCGATTACCAGGAAGAATAGGAGGATTCCTAGCCAAGGAATCCAAGCGGGGATGGCTGGGATAACCGTTATAGTCAGTGGGGTCGAGGCCGTCTGATTTCCAATCGTTGCTACTATAGTTGCTGTGAAGTTTTGTGGCGCAGCAGCCGGCGTAGCCTCAACGATGAGCTGGGCACTTGTGGTCGGCGGTTGTAGCTGTGCGCATTGGGGGAGGAAGGTGAGCGTGAACCCTGAATCAGGAAAGCCCTGCTCTTCAAAACAAGCGGGTCCAGAAATGCTCGCACTTGTGAGTGTTAGGTTGATCGTCGCCTTGTCCCCCACTTTGATGACCGCGGCTGAAGGATTGGCTGACAGTGCGAGCTGTTGGTCTGAGGTACGCGAGAGAGTTGGTGCGACCAGAGGCGGTGCGTAGGGAAGCAGCAGCACCATGTAAACGCTTAGCAGAGTAATGCGAAAAATAGGATGCATGGACACGACTCTACTGGTACTCAAATTCTTCGACTATTAATCCTGTATCTCCGATAAGGCCCTTGGTTTTTTACAGTACTTCGGGGTCAATTGGATACAGAAATGAGAAGTTATCAATCAAACGTGAATGCGATTTATAGTGTGAGAGGCTGCGAAGCTATTTTGCAGTGTTTCTCTTCGTCTGATGTTGTTCCATGACGTTTAGCGCAAGGTTGTGCGCTAACAGAACTATCTCCTTCACCTTGTCGATGTCCTCGTTTGATTTGATCCTGACCGTGACCCAGCCCGCCTGGGGAGCGTAGGCATGTTTCTCGGCCTTTCCTTCAACTAAAACACGGGCTTGGTCGGACATTGGCAGCCGAATATCGAGATGCGTTTGGCCGTGGAAGTGCATAAACTCCAATTCATGAACTTTGAATTCGATCCCGCCAAATCTATGCGGCCCACTAGTAACATCAGGTAGATCAGCTATCCAGGCCTTGAGGGTATCGAACTCGGCCTTTGTAAGACCCACAGGTACAAGCTCCTGGCGAACTCGCATATATTGACTGACAACAAGCGACCACTTCGTGGGTCGGCGGTTATGACCCAATATCACGGAGTCGACAAGTTCCGTCAATACAACGCAGAGTCTACTAACTCCCCGTGTCCACACGTTGCAAAGAGATTTCTCGAGTTATCCTCAGTTGTTGAGTCAGGCTAAGACGAAAGTACATTTCTGTACACTGTAGCTTTAAAAAGTACCAGCCTCACATATGAGGCATACACGGGATTAGTGACCGAAAAATGGGGTATAGCCTTTGGACATGCCGTCGAAGCGATTACGCAAACAGATCATAGGCTAAAGCTCCAAAAGTTCAGGTACGCCGAAAACCCCCTCCAAACATTTTTCGCTCTTAGCAATCAAAGCGACTATTGCTATCTCTTGGAATCCGCCGAGGGCCCCCGGAAGCTTGCGCAATATTCATTCCTTGGCTTCTCTCCGTCCAAGATCGTCGAGTCAAAGAACGGTAGATACACAGAAACATCTCCTATTGGTAATAATTCCTCAACAATTGAGACCCGCGATCCCTTCCCGGCCCTACGGAAGGTCTTGGCTGAAAATTTCACGACCTACCATGGTTTCCGTTTTGTTGGTGGACTCGTTGGGTACTTTTCATATGATGCAATACGCTACATCGAGTCTTTATCCAACCCTCCCAAAGACGATTCAGCACTACCCGAACTCGAGTTCGGAGTCTATGACGACGGAATAGTTTTCGACCACCTAACGGGCCTAGCCTACTATTACTGGTACAATAACAACAGGATTCGAGAGATCGAACGCCTTCTAGAAAAAAAACCAAAGACAGAGAAGTTGGTCGCGAACAAACTCCGAACCAACATCACGCAAGAAAAATTTGAAGCCATGGTCCGCAAAGTGAAACGTTACATCAGCGCCGGAGACATTTTCCAAGCCGTATTATCCAAACGGTTCGAGTTCTCGTTCAAAGGAGATCTAATCGACTTCTACCAGTCGTTGCGCGACATCAATCCTTCACCCTACATGTATTTCTTAAAAATGAAAGGAAGGGCGATAGTTGGTTCAAGCCCTGAAATGCTTGGAAGAGTCGAAGGCAATCGTGCCGACACTTTTCCAATTGCGGGAACACGTCCCATCGGCAAGAACACCAAGCAAGATGACCGGTTGGCAGACGAGTTGCTCACCGATCCCAAGGAGCGAGCAGAACATGTCATGCTCATAGACTTGGCCAGGAACGACCTTGGAAAGGTATGTGAATTCGGAACGGTTACAGTTCCAGAATTTATGACCGTCCAGAAATACAGTCACGTACAACACATCGTTTCAAGAGTATCAGGCCAACTAAGACCCAATTGCGATGCTATTGATACCTTCAAAGCAATCTTTCCGGCTGGAACAGTTTCTGGAGCACCGAAGAAAAGGGCGATGGAAATAATTGATGAATTGGAACCCTGCCGAAGGGGACCCTATGCAGGAGCCGTAGGATACTTCTCATACAATGGCAACGCCGACTTCGCTATAACCATCCGGACACTCGTTGCAAATGGGAGTTTGGCATACATCCAGGCCGGTGCCGGAATAGTCGCTGATTCTGATCCAACGCGTGAATGGTTTGAAACCGAACAAAAGACCAATGCACTGTTGCATGCGTTGAAGCTTAAGGGAGCTTGAGAATGAAAGTTCTGATCATCGACAACTTCGATTCGTTTGTTTACAATCTTGCTCAGTACGTTGGGCAACTTGGAGCGGAGCCAGTAGTCCGCAGGAATAATGCAATCACAACGGATGAAGTCACAGACATGAACCCAGACCGCATCATCATCTCACCCGGTCCTGGCCGACCGGATGACCGCAAATACTTCGGTGTTTGCTTAAGCGTACTTAGGAAAATTAGCCCTAACACCCCAACCTTGGGGGTCTGCTTGGGACACCAAGGTATCGCCTACGCATTTGGTGGCTCCATTGTCCCCGCTAGACGCTTGATGCACGGGAAAACCAGCCGGATTGAACATAAAATCGATGGTTTATTCAAGGGTGTAGAGAACCCGCTTAACGCGACAAGATACCACTCACTGGTCTGCCGAAGACGCGATTTCCCCAACTGCTTAGAGGAGACCGCTACATCAATGGACGATAACGAAATCATGGCGTTGCGACACCGAAAATATCCCATTTACGGCGTCCAATTCCACCCCGAGTCGATTCTCACCACTGAGGGAATCAAGATATTGAAGAATTTCTTGGAGTGTTCCTGAGTGATTAAGGAAGCCATCCAACTTCTCATCGAGCGCAAAGAGCTACCCTTCGACGTAGCCCAGCAATCGATGCGAGAGATAATGGGCGGAGAAGCAACACCTGCTCAAATCGGCGCATTTCTAACTTCTCTTCGAATGAAGGGAGAAACTGTTGAAGAGATAACGGCTTTCGCGTTGGTTATGCGCGAGAACGTGGTTAGGATAAATCCTCACGTCATTGGCAGAACGGTAGACACATGCGGCACAGGAGGTGATAACGTCAAGACATTCAATGTCAGCACTACATCAGCCCTGGTAGCAGCTGGTTCTGGGATCACTATCGCCAAACATGGCAACCGCTCAGTGACAAGCAAATGCGGCAGCGCAGATGTCCTCGAAGCCGTCGGAGTCAACTTGGCCGCTCCACCCACCGTCGTACAGAGCGCGATTGAACAAGTAGGAATCGGGTTCATGTTCGCACCCGCGTTCCATCCAGCAATGAAAAACGCAGTCGTCCCACGAAGAGAGATCGGCATAAGGACCGTCTTCAACATACTCGGTCCCTTGACAAACCCTGCTAACGCTAACGCCCAGGTCCTAGGCGTATATGACTCAACTCTCGTCGAACCGCTGGCGAAGGTATTGCAGAAACTTGGGACGGAAGAAGCATTAGTCGTTCACGGAATGGATGGACTTGATGAGGTCTCAACTATAGGAAGGACGAAGCTCGCATGGGTCAAAGATGGTGAGATAACAACAAAGGAGATTGCGCCGCAGGACTTGAACTTGAGACAAGCGAAGTCTAATGAACTATCTGGATTTGACGTGGACCAAAGCGCGAGGCTAATGGTAAAAATCCTGAATGGTAGCGAAGAAAAGAACTCGAGTCGGCTTCAAATGGTGCTTGCCAATGCCGCAGCCGCGATCTTGGTCGGCGGAAAAACGGTAAACCTGGCTGCAGGCGTTGAATTAGCCCGTGAGTCAATTGACAGTGGACACGCGTACGAGAAACTGAAGGGACTGATCGAATTCACTAACGGCGACGAATCTAAGCTAGAGAGGATTGAATCACAGAATGCCTGACTTCCTCAACAAGCTCGTCGAGGACGCCAAGAAAAGAGTTCAAGACGGCTACTATGACTTCCAAGAAGAGGTCCCACATCGATACGTCAGTCTCAAGCGCGCCGTTAAATCAGCCCAGAGGAACGCGATCATAGCTGAAATCAAACCAGTTTCTCCAGCGCGCGGACCCCTACGCCCCGACATTGATCCCATTAAAGCCGCGAAACAAATGGAAGCCGGTGGCGCGGTAGCCCTATCGGTATTGACAGAACCGGACAATTTCGGTGGCAGCTTGGGAAACCTTCGGCAAATCCGAGAACACATACAACTCCCCCTACTGATGAAGGACATAATCATTCACGAGAAACAGATTGAAGCCGGCAAGAAGGTTGGCGCAGATGGCATCTTGCTCATCGAATCGGCTTTCTCCAAATACCCAATCGCCTCGTTAAGCAGAATGATTCACTTTGCACACGATTCTCAGCTTGAAGTGCTCCTTGAAGTTCACTACGGAGACGAATTACGTCGGGCGCTAAACAGTGAAGCCGACTTAGTAGGGTTAAACAACAGAAACCTGTCGAACCTTGAAACCGACCTTACAACAACAACTCGACTAATGGCTGAGGCAGACCGGCAAACTGACAAGGTCCTGATCAGTGAAAGCGGCTTCGAATCAGCCGAGGACATACGTAAGGTCAAGACAGCGAAAGTCGATGGTTTTCTGATAGGATCGTCGATAATGCTGTCCGAGGATTTAGAACGAAAAGTACGGGAGTTCGTACTCGCTTAGGAGACAAAACATGCGGGTTAAGATTTGCGGACTGATGCGGCTAAGTGACGTAAGTGCCGCCGTGAATGAGGGCGCGGACGCTGTGGGTTTTGTAGTTGAGAGTCCTTCATCACCGCGAAACCTGTCCTTAACCAAAGCGCAAGAATTGATGAAGGCAGTCAAAATGTTCTCGACGAAAGTTGCGGTCACATCTGCTCACGATCCGAAAAGAATTGTTGCGATGTGTGCGAAACTGAGACCCGACGCGCTTCAGCTCCATTATCACACACCAGAACTCGTGCATATACTTAGGAAAAAACAATCAACTAGCCTTATCCTAGCGACGGGGGTACGGGATACATCCTCGTTGAAGCAAGTCAAGAGTACTTCGAAATATGCAGACGCGGTTCTTGCGGACTCTCCGAGCTCCACAGGAATGGGAGGCACCGGCAGAACTCACAACTGGGAACTCACGGCGCGAATTAGGAACGCAATTCACCCCCACCCATTGATCCTAGCAGGTGGGCTAACTGCGGACAATGTTAAAGCCGCAATCGAGGTTGTTAGGCCTTTCGCGGTTGATGTTTCGAGCGGAGTTGAAAAGACGATTGGGGTAAAGGATCACGACAAGATCAGGAAATTTATCATGAACGCACAGGAGAGTTCGTCTTGAAGGAACAGTATTCGCAGCCTGTCGACGGGAAATTCGGAAAGTACGGTGGCCGATACGTACCAGAAACGTTGATGAGCGCTCTCATCGATTTAGAGCGAGAATACTCGCGATTAAAGGACGACCCAGAGTTCAGAACTCAGCTCAGGTTCTATTTGAGAGACTTCGTTGGCCGTCCGACACCGCTCTACTACGCAGCCAACCTAACTCGAAAAGCCAATGGGGCAAAAATCTACATCAAACGCGAAGACTTGGCTCACGGGGGAGCTCACAAGATCAATAACACAATAGGCCAAGCACTCCTGGCTAAGAAGATGGGTAAAGAAAGAATTATCGCCGAAACCGGAGCGGGGCAACATGGGGTCGCAAGCGCGATCGCCTGCGCCGCGCTCGGTTTGAGTTGCGAGGTTTACATGGGCTCGGAGGATGTCGAACGACAGAAACTGAACGTATTTCGAATGAACCTACTGGGCACCAAGGTACACCCTGTTCGCTCGGGCTCGAAGACCCTCAAAGATGCGATCAACGAATCTTTCAGAGATTGGGTCGCAAATGTGGAGAGCACATACTATCTCCTTGGCTCAGTGGTCGGCCCGCACCCATATCCAACGATAGTCAGAGATTTCCAGAGCGTAATAGGACGGGAGATTAAGGAACAACTTCTCCGCCTCGAAGGACGCCCGCCTGACGCCGTAGTAGCATGTGTCGGAGGCGGAAGCAATTCGATCGGAGCATTCTATCCATTCATCAACGACGAACAGGTCGCGCTGATCGGTGTTGAGGCAGGGGGGTTAGGCCTCGAAACCGGCAAACACGCTGCAACTCTATGCGCAGGCGAAGAAGGAGTCTTTCACGGAATGTTGACTTACGTTCTTCAGGACGCTGACGGACAGGTTCAGCCAACCCATAGCATCTCGGCGGGGCTGGACTATCCTGGGGTTGGACCCGAACATGCGTATCTGAAGGCCACCAAAAGAGCCACCTACACTTCAGTAACAGACCAGCAGGCATTGGATGCGTTCATGGAATTGAGTAAGGCGGAGGGGATCATCCCAGCATTAGAATCCGCCCACGCAGTTCACTACGCCATGATACTGGCGTCGAGGATGGCTAAGAATCAGATCGTAGTCATCAATCTCTCGGGACGCGGGGACAAGGATGTGAATGTCGTTGCAGAGAAGTTAGGCGTGAAGATATGACAGCTATTTCAGAAACATTCAATCAACTAGAGGAACGGAAGGAGGCGGCTTTAATCGCCTACTTAACTGTCGGAGATCCTCAATTGAAATACACGCCACAACTCGCAGCCGCCTTGATCGAAGGCGGCGCCGACATAATTGAACTTGGGATTCCATTTTCTGATCCGATCGCGGACGGGCCTACTATACAGGCCGCGGTTGCGCGTTCGCTTAGGGGTGGCACGAGGCCTATGGACGTGCTCGATGTTGCCAGAAAAATTAGGGAACGACACAATAGTACTCCCGTCGTTCTGATGACTTACCTCAATCCCATCTTCAGGGTCGGATTGGAGAAATTTCTATCCCAGTCAAAGTCTGCAGGGATTTCTGGGATCATTGTTCCCGACCTTCCGGTGGAGGAGTCAGCTGATTACAAGAAGCAATGCTCCGCAGCAGGTGTTGACTCGATCTTCCTCGCGTCACCTTCAACTAATCCACAGCGACTCAAGCGAATTCTGGATCAAACTTCAGGGTACCTTTACCTAATCTCACTCTACGGCGTAACGGGAGTTAGGACGAATGTCTCCGATGACGCAGTTAACATGGTCAGAAGATATAGTTCCATGATCGGGGGTTCCGTCCCTCTTGCTGTTGGTTTCGGAATCTCGAAAGCCGCGCATGTCAAGAGGATAGTCGAGGCCGGAGCAGATGGGGTGATAGTAGGAAGCGCTATTGTAAAGGTGATTGAAGCGAACGCCCGAAATCTCACTCGTGCAGCCTCGAAGTTGAAAGGCCTAGCTCAGGAACTGAAGAAGCCGACTACAAAGGTGTCTCAATAAACTGCTGCGGGTTGTGCGATTCAATTAGCCGCCGAATCTTTCTGAGAACTGCGTCAAACATCGGTTTTGTTAGTTTGCGGGTTTGCGTATTCTGCCGACTTGGATGATAGGAGGCGGCTAAAGATGGGTGTGGAGTCGGAGGCCTGTAGAGCGCACCGTGGTAGAACTTGAAGCCCTTAGTATTAACGCCGTGTTCCTTCAGGTACTTGACATACGTTTCGAAGGCTACCCTCCCAAGCGCAAGGACAACCTGCACGTTTGGTAGAAAGTGAATCTCCTCTGTCCAGTAGCGTTTGCACGTTTGGATCTCCTTTGTGCTCGGTTTGTTTTTCGGAGGTGGGCACCTTACAATTGCCGTCATGTAGGCGTCCGTTAACTTCAGGCCGTCGTCCACGCTAATGGAGGTAGGTTGGTTGGCAAACCCGAAATCGTGTAGCGCAGCCATGAGGAACTGTGCTGAGCCGTCTCCAGTAAACATTCGACCAGTCCTATTGCCACCATGTGCCGCTGGGGCAAGTCCGAGAATTAACAGCCTTCCCTGCGAATCGCCAAACCCGCATAATGGTTTCCCACAGTAAGTCCAATCCATATACTGCCTTCGCTTCTTCCGGGCGACGATATTGCGGTAGCGAGTGAGCCTTGGGCAGAGCTCGCAGTCAACTACCACTTTGTTGAGGTCTGCGAGTGATTGGAAAGCGGCCTGCGCTCCAGGCACCTTCTATAGCCATCAGAATTGGGGAGCTAGAGGTTTTCTCCTTGTAGGCTGAAGATTTGTTGTAAACCTTGGTGTTGACCATCGCCGAAGTAGATTATTGTCACTTGGAGCCACCCTGTCCAATTCATGGGGAAGCGTATCTCGAAATATCCGTTCTGGTCTGTGGTTGCAACCTGAGTCCTGTAGGCCCCTTCGAAATAGTATTGGGCATACACGTTCGTTCCCGAGACTGGTTGGCCGGATGTGGTTTCTAGGTAACCTTGCACTCCAGCTGCGAGGTTTCCTTGTGTATTCGTGGCGACAGAGTCAAGCACTACAACTTCTCCCGTCTTGGAGACGGGTGTTGCAGGTAAGGTGACGAAATCGGAGGGACGCATTTCGAAGGCTTCGAAGGTCCCGCTAACCCTTACCATTGAGTATCCGGCGGCTACCACGGATAGTATAACGATTACCGCGATGAGAATCGTCTTTCTGTTCACGGTCTTCCTTTTTCCCGCTTCATCTAGGTTGGCCATCGCTGTTCACGTTGACGGATTTGAAATTCGTTGCACAACGACTTCTTTCAGAGTTAAAGTCTTTCCGGCGCAGTAGTGCCGTGAAAAACTATACCTGTCTCTTCCGAGGCGAGAAAGGACTTATCTATTACGCTTCGCTAGCAGTCGCGTGAGATTACTGAAATGTCTGAAGGCAATATTCCTGTTCTTATTCTGAAGGAAGGTTCTACGAGGACGCGCGGTCGGGACGCACAGCGTAACAACATTCTGGCCGCAAAGGTTGTTACTGAAACTATTCGCACTACACTCGGCCCTGAAGGTATGGATAAGATGCTGGTATCTGGCATGGGTGATGTGGTGATTACGAACGATGGGGCTACGATCATGAAGGAGTTGGATGTTCAACATCCCGCAGCCAAGATGTTGGTTGAAGTCGCGAAAAGCCAAGACAACGAGGTTGGCGACGGCACAACCACAGCCGTTGTTCTTACCGGCGAATTATTGTCCAAGGCTGAGAAACTTCTGGACCAAGAAGTTCATCCTACTGTCATAGTTGAAGGATACAAGAAGGCTTCTGAGAAGGCACTGGAAATTCTAGAAAGCCTCTCAGTTCCAATCCAACCTGGTGACATGAAGATGCTCAAACTGATTGCCATGACCTCGATGTCAACAAAGGCTACCGTGGGCACTAGCGACCACCTCGCCACGCTGGCAACAGAAGCTGTCAGTCAAATCTCGGAAGAGCGGGCAGGAAAGGTCACCGCCGACATTGACAGGATTAAGGTTGTCAAGAAGAAAGGAGAGAGCATGGATGAGAGCGAATTGGTCAGGGGCATTGTGGTCGATAAGGAGGTTTCTCATCCTCAAATGCCGAAGCAGGTCAAGAACGCAAGAATCGCTCTGCTTAACGCCAAACTTGAAATCGAAAAAACTGAATTCGACGCGAAGATCAACATAAACTCTCCAGACCAAATGAAACTCTTCCTTGACGAAGAGGAATCAATGCTCAGAGAGATGACGGACAAGGTGGTGAAGAGTGGAGCGAACGTGATTTTCTGCGAGAAAGGAATCGACGATCTTGCACTGCACTTCCTATCCAAGAAGAACATTCTCGCCGTCAAGAACGCCAGCAGCAGCGACATGGAGAAGTTGGCGAAAGCTACAGGGGGAGCGATCCTCGCGAGTACGAAAGATATCACTTCGGAGTCTCTCGGAGAGGCGAAGCTCGTAGAGGAAGTGAAGATTGGGGACGATAAGCTCGTCTACGTTCGCGACTGCAAAGACCCGCGAGCCGTCACCGTGGTAATTCGGGGTGGATCGGATCATGTGGTGGACGAAGCCGAACGATCATTCCACGACGCACTCTGCGTTGTGAGAAACGCCGTTGAAGATCAGAAGATCGTTGCCGGAGGAGGTGCACCAGAAGCCGAAACCGCAAAGCAACTGCGCGAATTCGCGGTGAAAGTGGGCGGCCGCGAGCAGTTGGCGATTGAAGCCTACGCCGAGGCTTTGGAAACTATACCACTAACCATCGCCGAAAATGCTGGTTTAGACCCAATCGACATTATGGTTGAGCTAAGGTCTAAACATGCGGAACCCGGAAACAAATGGTATGGCGTTCAGGTCAAGACCGGCAAGATAGCCGACATGTTCGCGGATAATGTAATCGAACCTCTTAGAGTGAAGCAGCAAGTCGTGAAGTCGGCAACGGAAGCAGCAAGCATGCTCCTTAGAATCGACGATGTAGTATCCTCGAAAGGAAAAGAAGGTCCACCCGGTGGTGGAATGCCGGGAGGTATGCCAGGCGGCATGGGCGGTATGGGCGGAATGCCACCAGGCATGATGTAGACAAACGACGCGTTCAAGTTTTGGTGGCGCAATGCCAGCCAAACTCAACGAGAAAGCTGTCAAACTAATCGAAGCGAAGAATTTCGCCTTTCTTGCTACCATCCTACCTGATGGATCACCTCATGTTGCTCCGGTATGGATAGACCATGAGGGGAACTTGGTTCTCGTTAACACTCCGGTGGGCCGAGTCAAACAAAAGAATACGGCCAGGGATCCAAGAGTCTCCATTTCCATCGCGGACCAGAATAACATGTACGACAGGGTCGTAATACAGGGCCGCGTGGTCTCACAGAGTTTCGAAGGAGCTGAAGCACACATAGACAAACTTGCTAACAAATACACTGGAGCTAAGAAGTATGAGCGCTCCTCACCTACAGAAAAAAGGGTCATTATCAAAATTCAACCCATTAGAGTACGTTGAACCTAACAGGAATCGAGATATTTCGAATCAATCTTCCAGCGCAAAATTGCAAACGACTCGAAGAGGGGAATTGTAATTGAAGAATTGCCCAAACTGCGGAACTGAGCTAAGCGACCAAGCGATATTCTGCCACCAATGTGGAGCCTCGGATACAACCGGGGTTGAAACCCGGCCGCTAAACGGCTCTAAGCAGCCGTTGACATTGCCGAAGGAGGTTTTCTACGTCGTGATGATCGCTCTTGCTTTAATGGGGTTTATAGTAGTTGGGCTAGTTGTTCGCGCCCCGGCTGTGTCTGTGACCCAGACTCAGACGGATTACATAACTCAGATGCAGTTGACAACCGTTAGCGTCAGCTTCACGTCAAGTACCACAACAACTCAGGCCTACACAATGACGGTACCACCATTTACAACTCTACCAGCAGGTCCACCACCGACAACGCAGATCTATACAACGACCGTAGCTTCATTTGCAACCCTACCAGCAGGCCCACCACCGATTTGGTTCAGCCAACAGTATTGCGGCTACCCATTCAACCCATACCTATGCAACGAAGGTCCCCCAGTCACTGTTACTGGGTATTTGACTAGTGACTCATCCTGTGTGAATCTGTACGTTGCGACGGGAGTAACCTACGTAGTATGGAACCTGAATCAGACAATGATTTCCCAATACCAAAACCAAGCAGTCCAAGTATACGGTTTCATTTACCCTAACTGGCCGCAGACCCAACCCTTCCCACCATACCCATTCCAGAAGACTCTCTGCGTTGGAATCCCGATGTGGGCGATGCCACCCTACATTCAGACCGCTTGACGCTAGCCCCCCACGATCGCACCCTGTCGACCATAACCCAGAACGAAGGCAGTCTCGCCGCCCTAGTAAGATAGCATGGCTCTGAGCGTGAGTTCCACTTCAGAGCCGTGAATTTCGCGTCGGTTGGTTTTCCTAGAATATAATCGTCTAAGGATTTGTAGGGCCCAAACGGTTACCCTTTAATGCCAAGAATCTGTTCTTGTTTTGGGTTCCAAATTGCGAGATGAAACTGACGAGGTCATGCTGGCTCAAGAGCAAGGTGTTGCGATGCGAGAGTCAGGAAGAGCGAAGGAGTTGGAGGGTCGCTTGGGTGGTGAATTGGAGGGTACTCTCTTGTTGACAAACCGCAGATTGATATTCGTCTGTACCCACGAGAAAGAAGATGAACTTAAGACCTCACCCTTCGGGAAAATGGCGCTGGTATACTCAGATGTTGAAAACTTAGTCTCTATCCCCGCTGGTGGCGATAATTTGTTCATTGAAATATCCACAATCTCTTCTGTCAAAGGCCACACGGGACACGTGACGAAGCCCAGTCTCGAGGTCAAATGGCAGGAAGGAGCGAAGGAGAACGGTAGAGTATTCATTGAACTCTTGAGCGGACGGAGTAGGCGAAGGAATCTAAATGACTGGGCAAAAGTAATCGAACGTTTGAAGACGGGTGACCAAAAGCTTATCCAACTTCCGAAACCCCCAGCAACCAATACACTCGACGGCAAAATTTACTGTGTCCTAACTGACATGCAGAGGAAGGGCGTTTTCGAAGTCAAGGAAGAGGCCGAAAAACAATTCAAATCAAAGCTCGACCCAGATGAGGTTCAAGCCGCGTGCGATAGGCTCTCCAATATCGGCCTGCTAAAGAAGATGCCCGACCCCAGCGGAGATACCTATTACCAGAAGTGTTCCCCGTTAGGCGAGGATGAATTAAATTCTTAAAATCTCGATGGCGTTAAAGTCTGATCTGTTTTCTTGTTTGCCACAAGAAAGAATCCGACAGCTGCAGGGTTCGAATACCTCGCGTGAAAGCCTTCTCTCCAATTTCACGTAAGTCAGCGAGGGACAAGAAGTTTACGTCAGCTTTTCTCAGCCAGCGCAAGTTGGATTAGTTTCCCTTTTCGCTCAGGACTCACCTATTGTATGACGAGAATACCTTCGAGTTTCATGACCCTGTGTGCTTCATTCAGTCCGGCTTCTTGGTCTGTAAAGTGATGAAATGATCGTTTCAGGAAATGGGAGGAATTCCACGACGGCTAGCATTACTTTGACACTCGGATGGTTTTTACGTATTTGTCGGACTCGTTTTCGATCCGGTTCTAACGCCAGTAACTCGCCACAGAGGCCAGCGACATTGGCAGAACCCAGCCATAACCTGCACCCAGAATCACGTCGGTTGAATTCGGTTCAAGAATTGAGACGAAAGACGCGAACTCTCTTCGCGCAGCCCAAGATTCAATCTTCGCAGAGAGCGCTGAAAAGCCTGAAACCAAAACCACCTACGTTCTACACGTTTTTGGGATTGGCCGTTGAAATTCTAGGCGCAAGCCCTTGAGGTAGTCGAGCGAGAGGCCGTAAGGCGGAAAGTATTACAGACTAGACGAATGTCGATTGGTGAGCTAGCAGTAATTTCGCTCTGGATCATCGGGGACGGATTGTTCTGAGCTCATGTAGAGTTTAAGATTGCCTTTGACGCAAAGGAACGTGAATGGCTTATCCTCGTTGTTGCTGAATTGGTGGACGGCGTTTGAGGGTATGAATAGCGAGTCACCTGCCTTCAGAGGGCGCAGAGGCGCGTTTGGTTGTTTTGATTGTCTCAGCAACCCCTCGCCGCTCATTACGTATACGTGATGTTCGTAGGGGTGTTGGTCGAGTGGTGTGTGACCGCCTTTCTTCACCGTGTAGAGGCGCAGGGCAAATCGATCGGAACCGTGCCGGTCATCGATCAAGTATTGGACCTGAGTTTTCTCCGCGCCCTTCTCCAAAACTTCTATCGGAACGCTCGCCGTGCTGACTAGGAATATTCGTTTCTCTTGCTCTGTTTCCTGTCCGAAGTCGATCCCTATTTGTTAACGATCCAGCGTGATTGTTCGCGCATGAATTGTTGCACGTAGTAGGGGCCTAAGCCGCTTTTGCCTGTTGACCCGCTTCCCTTCCAGCCTCCGAAGGAGTTAATTCCAGGCCAGGCTCCGGTAGTTGCGCCTGCTCGTCTATTCGCATAAGTGACCCCTGCTTCGACACGGTCGAAGAATGTCTCTAACTCGTTCTTGTCTTTGCTATAAATGCCTGCACATAATCCATATTCTGAATCGTTCGATAATTCCAATGCCTCATCGAGAGATCCCACCGTCCCGACAACGAGGAATGGGACGAATAATTCATCTTTGAAGAGTTTGTGGGTTAGGGGGAGGTTGTCGACGATCGCGGGTTCGACGAAGTATCCACTCTCGAACCCCTCGCCCTTTACCTGGTTCCCTCCGTACAGAAATGTTCCGCCTCCATTTCTCGCGTCCACCGCAGCCTGCAAGTAAGTTTCCACGGCGCCTTTGTTGATGACTGGTCCGAGGAACGTCTCTTTCTTAACCGGGTCGCCGACTTTCACAAGCTTCTTCGTGTAATCTTTCAAAGCCGCCGTGAACTTCTCTTTGACCGGTCGCTCGACATAGACGCGTGAGCATGCGCTGCATTTTTGGCCTCCAAACCCGAAGGCCGCGCGGACGATTCCTTCCGCGGCTTGGTCGATGTCGGCTTTGCTGGTGACTATTGCTGGGTTCTTTCCGCCCATCTCTGTTATGACGGGTTTGGGGTAGTCTTTCGCGAAGTTATGGTATAAGCCGATTCCAACCGCCTTGGAGCCAGTGAAGATCATCCCATCCACGTCGTGGTTCTCTTGTAACTCAGCTCCCACCGATCCTCCCGGACCAGTGACCATGTTGAAGACGCCATGTGGGATTCCGGCCTTCGCGTAAGCTCGGGTTAACTCGTAGCCGAGTACGGGGGATTCGCTGGAGGGTTTGAAGACCACAGTATTCCCCGTCACCATTGCCCCCGCAGTCATGCCCGTGGATAGTGCGATCGGGAAGTTCCAGGGCGCGATCACCGCCCAGACCCCGTACGGCCTAAGAATGCTAGCCGTCTCCTGTCCAGGGCCGGGGGATTCGAGATGCCTTAGGAAACCTCTATTCACTTCCACCTGGTCACAATAATATCGTATGAGCTCCGCGGCCTCATTCACCTCTGCCAACGATTCGGCTCGGTTCTTACCCACCTCAAAAGCCATCCAAGCCGATAACTCGTAACGCCTCTCGACAATGATGTCGGCGGCTCTGCGCAGAAGTTTCAAGCGTTCCCTGTATGGTGTGTCACTCCACTTCGAGTAAGCTTCTTGTGCGGCGTCTACTGCCGCATTCGCGTCGTCCCGTGTTCCCTTCGGGAAATGGCTCACCGTGATGCCTGTGTTGATAGGACTCGGGTGTGGGACCTCCTCACCCGTTCCAACCCATTTTTCGCCATTCACGTACATTGCGAAATGGCCGCCAAGCTCCGCACGCACCTGTTCAACGGCTTGATCATACGCCCTGTCATCCTCAGGTGTTATCCTCAACGTGGCGTAAGTGATTCGAACTACCTTGCCCGCTTTCGCGGAAGCTTTCATCGGTCTCTTTCTAGCTTTCCTGGAGGAAGGCATAAGGAAAACTTCTCCACCCGCGCCCTGTCACCACGAGTATTTAGAGTTACGTGCAGATTTCATCCAATCTCAACGAGTGAGACAAAAAACTGCTCTCGTCAAAACCTCTGCAGGCGGAGCCGGTTCGGGAGGTTCGGTCGAACGGTGATAGTGTTTGGGATTGGACTACCGCGAACGGGTTTTACGTTAGAAGACGAATCGGAGCAGTCGAATTAACGACATGTAATCCCCAGTCGCGAAGAAAACAATCGCTACTAGAAGTGGAAGGTGTCTCCTATATCTTCCAAATCTACCCGCCGTAATCATAAGCATCTACGTAATTCTCGCCGCGGAAGTAAACAAGAGTACTTGCAAACAATCAAATCAAAACCCACCGAAACTAACTTCTATTGCAGATAGGATTGTTTGCATGGGGATGCTGGTGCATTCGCAAATACAAGCTAATTGGATCTGTCACGGTTCCGCCTCTTTTCAGAGATTGTACGCCACACAAAATCAAGTCAATCCTCGAAACCACCTGCTTCAAGGATACATACGAACCAGACTCCATGAATGGATCGTAATTACATGCGCCTGGTTAGTAATTGGCATGAACTTGTGGTCTTACCCATCTTTCGTAAACTGATTGAACGCCCGCCATGGTTTTGCCATCTAAGGGTGCTAGGGATGCAGTCCTGACATTTTCCTCGACCTGTTCGACGTGTTTAGCCCCTGGGATTGCGCAAGTCACGGCATCGAACATCAAAATCCACTTGAGCGCCATTTGAGTCAGATTCATCCCTGCCGGAACTAACTGTTTCAATTCTTCAACAGCCGCTAATCCTTTGTCGAGGTCAACTCCCGAGAATGTCTCGCCTTTATCGAAAGCTTCACCGCGGATGTTGTAGTTGCGGTGGTCATCGCGCGGAAACTTCGTCTCGGCCGTTATCTTGCCGGTGAGTAGACCGCTTGCGAGTGGGACACGTGCCAATATTCCAACTTTGCGTTCCTTGGCCTTCGGAAAGAATTCCTCTGCGGGCCTTAGACGAAACATGTTGAATATAATTTGAACGCTTTGGACATCTGGATACTCGATCGATCTCAACCCCTCACTTATCTTCTCAACACTTACGCCATAGTTTCGAATCTTACCTTTCGATTTCAGGTGGTCGAGAGCGGCGAAAACTTCAGGCCGAGAATAAACTGGCGTGGGTGGGCAGTGCAGTTGCAGTAGGTCAATTGATTCTACGCCTAGATTCCCTAGGCTTCGATCAACGAACCCCTCGATGTTCTTGAGGTTGTAACCTTCCGAAACATGTGGGTCAAGGCGTTGCCCGGCCTTCGTGGCCACGAAGATTTCTTCCTTGCGTTCTTTCAGCAGTTGCCCAATTAGTCTCTCACTGCGACCGTCGCCATAAACGTCGGCCGTGTCGATAAAATTAACTCCTAGATCGATCGCGCGGTTCAGAGCAGCGTAGGACTCTTTATCATCAACATGGCCCCAGTCGCTTCCGATTGGCCAAGCTCCAAAGCTCACGACCGAAACGCGCATGCCGGTGCGACCCAATTCACGGTACTCCAAATCAAATCACATCAGATTGTATGGTGGAATTACTTATGAATGCATGCTTGCCGGAGGCGAATGCGATGGTGCGTTCTCAATGTCCTGATCTCTCAGCCGACATCGTTTGACTCTCCAAACTCGTAAGCGAGTTTGGCAAGCGAGAGGGCACCGTATTTGAGAACATCCTCGTCCACTTTGAATTTTGAGCTGTGGTTTGTGTTCGTACAACCTTTCTTCGCGTTGAGCGTGCCGAGAAAGTAGAATGTCCCGGGCGCCTTCTGGAGGAACCGCGAGAAATCTTCAGCGCCCATGATAGGTTTGCACACCACCGTTCTAGTTCCGTCTATCGTTCTGAGTATTCGTACGACTTTGTTTGTCACTGAGGGATCATTGACCGTGATTGGATATGCGTTTTCTTTGAATTCGACCTCGGCCTTGGCTTTGAAGGCCCGGCTGATGGATTTAGCGACAGAGCTGACGTACTTTTTCGCTTGAATCCTAGTCTTCTCATCGAGCGTGCGAATAGTGCCCTCAAGTAAAGCCTCATCAGGGATGATGTTATCCTTCGTCCCTGCATGTATGCTGCACACTGAAATTACGAAGGGTTCACGTTGATCAATCATTCGGCTCGTGACACCCTGAAGCGCAGTAACTACCTGTGCTGATACGAATACAGGATCGACGGTGTCATGTGGCGAGGACCCGTGCCCGCCTTTGCCAATTATTCTAATTTTGAAAGTGTCAGGAGCAGCCATCATCGGACCAGGTCGCAAGGCGAAGACGTTAGAAGGTTCAGTACCGCTAATGTGCAACCCGAAAACATAATCAACCTTCGGGCTCTTCATGGCCCCGTCGTCTATCATTGGTTTAGCTCCTCCCCGACCACCGTCCTCTTCCGCAGGTTGAAAGAGAAACTTCACCTGTCCATGTAAGTCATCTCGATGTTTTGAAAGTAGCATCGCCGCCCCGAGCAGCATGGCAACGTGCGTGTCGTGCCCACAAGCATGCATAGCCCCTTTTCGTTTCGACTTGAATGGTACATCCACATTCTCAGTCACCGGCAGCGCGTCCATGTCGGCTCTGAGCGCAACGACGTTCCCTTTCTTAGCCCCCTTCAGCAAACCCACGACGCCGGTCCCGCCGACCTTTGTCCGCACAGAGATGCCCAAGGTTCGCAGTTTTCTCGCAACTAGTTTGGCCGTTTCAAACTCTTGATAGGACAACTCCGGTTGCATGTGAATTGTCCGCCTGACTTGGACTATCTCGCCCTCGACAGTCTTAGCTTCGGATAAGTTGAACATTGTCAGCAACCAAGGCTTCTATGGCTCATTCAATTTCACCACTCAGATAAAGTTGATATCTGGATTATGATGGCGATCATGCCAACATGCACATCAAAACTGGCGTAGCTTACGGTTGATTGCAGTACCCAAATAGCCTCCCAATTGTGAATTAGCGATGGGTTTGAATTGAGTGAATTCATGCCGAACGTTGTGGTCACTTTCTCTGCTGACGGAGACCTGCGAGGGACTGTACTCAAAGTTCTAGGCCAGGTTGCTCGAGTCATCTTTCTTTCAGAGATTTCACCCGAGGCACGTTCAAGAGAACTTGCCTCAGCTGATGTGTTGATATCGTGGCACCCTGCACGCGAACTGCAACCTGCGGAGTTCGGAATGATCTTCCATGCAAAGATGATGCAACTACTCTCTGCCGGAGTAGATCACCTGTCATTTCCCCAGCTACCCACCACTCTTACAATTGCAAGCAACGCTGGGGCCTACGCGGCGCCGATGGCAGAACACGTACTGGCAATGACGCTGGCAGTAATGAAGAACATCCTAGACCGGCAAAACAAACTCAAGAATGGCATATTTGATCAAACTAATGCAAACCGCATGTTGAAAGGCTCCACATGCGCAATGTTGGGGTTCGGGGGAATCGGAAAAGCTACTGCTCGCCTTCTACGATGTTTCGGTGTAAAAATCTACGCGGTCAATAGTACTGGGAAAACGGATGAGCCCGTTGATTTCATTGGAAGCCTAAGGGATCTCGAATACGTGTTGCGACACGCTGATGTAGTCGTTGTTGCGCTTCCGTTAACGAATTCAACTCGGGGATTAATAGGCAGTCGAGAGCTGGGTTGGATGAAGGAATCAGCTATCCTCGTGAATGTAGCTCGCGGAGACATAATTAATGAAGCTGCGCTGTACGAAAAGTTAAGGGCGGATCCGAGTTTCACTGCAGCTGTGGATGCGTGGTGGAATGAACCTTTACGCGACGGAAAGTTTCGTACTAATTACCCATTCTTAGAACTTCCAAACTTCTTAGGATCCCCACACAATTCAGGCCTGGTGCCAGAGTCTTTTACGACGGGCGTAACGTATGCGGCTGAGAACGTGAAAAGATTCCTAAACCATGAACCCGTCGTGGGCATTGTTAAGAGAAGCGATTACACGTAAATGCTACAGTCAGCCTAGGCAAAGTCAAGGAACGCACAATGACCGGCATCGTGCACTCCTCCCTGCGAAAGAAGCAACGCTACATCCTCGGAATGAGTTTCGACAGGTTGATTCCGGTTCAACTAGCCCATGTCAGTGACAGGTTTCATTCTCCAACGGCGGCTCTGCTGTTGAGTTTCATAGTTGCGATTCCAATGGTATTCATAGCTGACATAACGAACTGGACATCACTTTACACAACCACCGCGCTCGGGAGCGTGTTTTTCGCTTTCATCGGAATCACCGCCATAATCTATGGGTGGAAGAAGAGAAAGCAACTGGGAGGCACCGGACCTGCTTTCATAGTGTCAGGGTTGCTGGTCGCCCATTCATGCTTTACGTAACCTACCAGCTACTAGCCCTACTATTCTATGGAATCAATAACCTCTCATGGGCAATCATGCTGTTCTTCTGGATCCTAGGCGCACTACTCTACCCCATCGGCAAATGGTACTATGGAAAGAAAGGGTTGAATCTGAGCCTAGTCTTCAAAGAACTTCCACCCGAATGCTCGGACTAACGCAGGATACCTCACTGGCATCGTCTACAAGAAAACTAAGAACGCTCCGTTGGCGTGAATCCCGTCGTCTGATTCACTCGAAAAAGCCCATTCACAGTCGGTTAGAGCGCGTTCTTGAACGGCCTCAAGCGTCGAGACCACTTGATCTCTACTAGATCTCAACCCACCTAGCCTTGGTGCTTGCCACAAGAAATAGCGCCACGGTTACGGCAATTAGTATGATCCAGTCCAATGTGGCGTTTGTGGATGACAAAGGGAGATACCCAGCAGCGTTCTGCGCAAGCTCAGCAGCGTAAGTTGTTGGAGAGAGATACGCTATGTATCTGTACGGAAGTGGGATGTACGTAATCGGATAGTAGACCGGGGGTATCGTCGAGAAGAGCGTTGAAATTAGCCTTGAAAAGGCAAAGCTTTGAACGATATCTGTGGAAAATGTTGAAAGAGTGAAGCCGATTGCGATCGAAGTTAAGAACATGAGAATAAGCACGCCAGCAAACGCCAACAACCCGAAAACGCTCAAACTCATGAAGTAATACGCGAGCACCCCGAGCACCAAGAGAGCCGGCAGAGAATAGACGAGTTCCGAAATCGCCATTCCAAACATGTAAGTCTGCCAACTAGTTGGCGAACTTACAACCATATCTTGAAGTTTGAAATCATTCTTCAGATGAGATAGGTCACCCTGAAGTCCGATACCGGCAGAAAACATGCTCATTATGAACCCACCTTGAATCGCCTCACCAAGCAACGAACCGTGACTTACGAAAACGATCACAAGTAGAAACGAGAGAGGAGAAAGAACAGTGTTGATGAGTACAACCGGAAAGTTCTCCATTTCATAAATAGAGTTAACCAGAATACTGGCGAGAATCTGGCTAAACATGTTTCTCCTACGAAACGACTGCTTCCTTCTTACGGAATCACTCACCTGCTTTCCGCCTCGCAAGATAGAAGAATATGTCATCAAGGGAAATTGGGTTAACAGCGAACTTGAGGCCTTGCTTGACAAGCTCTCTTGAAATCCTGTAGGCCTCGTTTTCTGTTGTGAGGATCATGACATTGCCGTCCTGTCCGGTAATGGTCTCACCCGTCTCGGGCGCAGGGATGCCTTCCTTCGGCCCTGATAGAATCTTTAGGCTGTAGTTGTAGCTGACACTATCCCGTAACTCCTTCATTGTTCCCATACGGATTAGCCTACCTCGATCCAAAATACCAATTTTGTCACCCAGCTCCTCAGCCTCCTCTAGGTAGTGCGTGGTGAGGAACGTGAAGCGTTCCCTTCCGATTTCTCTGAGAGTTGCCCAGAACTCTCTCCTTGAAATTGGGTCGAGACCGGTAGTCGGCTCATCCAAGAAGATTACATCCGCTTCTGATGAAAGAACCGTGGCAACCATTACTTTCCTCCTCATACCTCCGGATAGCTTTCGATTCAGTTCATTGCAGGATTTGGTTAGACCAAGCTTCTCGAGCGCTTGCAGAGCTCTGCGCTTTGCCTCGGAGTAGCCCAACCCTCTCCAGAGAAGATATGCCCGAACCGTTTGTAGAGGCGTCATCCAGGGTATTGGTCTGGCTTCTTGGGGTACAATCGCAATTTTCTCTCTGAGTCTTCGCGCCTCCCTTACGACATCGAGTCCGTTTATCGTAGCCTTGCCAGAAGTTGGTTCAAGTTCAGTCGCCAAGATTCGCACGAGAGTTGTCTTGCCCGACCCATTCCTGCCGATAAGCACGAATATTCCGCGGGACCTCAAGGAGAAACTCAAGGCGTCCAGCGCTTTGGATTCACTCTTTCCATAAATCTTGGTCAAGTGATCGCATACAACGGTCTGAACCCTTTCTTCCATTCTCCCGTACAGCTGTTCAGGGGCTAACTGAACATGGCTTACGAGATGATCCCCAATTGACCCACCCTCCCATAGGGGGGGGTCCCTACTAGCGCCTTCAGTCATTTTCTTCGATTCTCCCACAGGAATTCCACGGTCGAAATCGTCGCTAAATAGTATATTGACTCGCAACCACGCCTTTGGTACAGGTCCGCTTTAACCGCCTATACGCAAGGTTATCTACGATACCGATCCTGCCTATGCTTGATGGCCAATGGATCCGGTCTTGCTGAGCGAGCTTGAAGCTATTGTTGGGAGAGATCAGACGGTTACCAAGAGAGAAAGTATGCTCAACTATCTCTCAGATGAGACCCCTGCATTTATGGAACCTAAGCCTGCAAGCGACATTGTCGTGGTGCGACCCAAGAACGCAAACGAGGTAGCAGCCATCGTTAAACTCGCGAACCAGCACAAGGTTCCAATATTCCCTCGCGGAGGAGGTACGGGTCTAGTAGGAGGGGCAGTACCGACAAGGAATGGCATAGTGTTATCGCTCGAGCGATTAAACCAGATCGAGATTGACAAAGAGAACATGATGGCCGATGTTGGGGCAGGGGTTACGCTTGGTAAGTTAATTGAAGCGTCGAGTGGCGAGGGGTTTTCCTTCCCACCACACCCAGGGGACGAGAACGCTCAGGTCGGAGGGCTTGTAGCCACGAACGCGGGTGGGTCTAGAGCAGTTAGGCATGGAGTGATGCGCAACCACGTTAGAGGCTTGGAGGTGATCCTCCCAACGGGTGAGCTCCTCCATCTTGGCGGAAAGGTGCACAAAGACAACGTTAGCTACGCCCTGATGCAACTCATTATTGGAAGTGAAGGCACTCTCGGAATCGTAACAAATGCAACAATTCAGCTCTACGGGAAAGAAGGCGCCTCTATCACCTTGGTTGTTCCGTTTGATGACCGCCACGCAGCCATAGGCACTGTTCCAAGCATTCTCAAACAAGGTGTGGCCCCGTTGGCTATCGAATACGTTGAGAGGGACCTAATGGAACGAACAGCCAAGCACCTAGGAAGAACTTGGCCCGTCATGACCGGCAATTATTACTTATTGATCATCGTCGGGGAGGATACCAGGGAGGAAGTGCTCGCAAAGAGCTTGAGGATATCAGAGGTTTGCAAGGAGAATAAGGCTTTAGAGATTTTCGCCGCTGAATTGCCGGCGGATCAAGAAAACATTCTATCGATCAGAAGCAATCTCTACACGCTACTCAAACCTGACATTCTAGATATCTTAGACATTGTAGTGCCGATTTCTAGGATTGAACAGATCGTAAGAATCATCGAGGATATCTCAAAAGAAACCGGTGTTCCCTTACCAGTATACGGCCACGCGGGCGACGGCAATCTGCACGTTCACATAATGCGAAAGCAGGGGGAACAATTTCAGAACATGGATGTATTGACGGACAAGATCTACAAAGCCACAATGGCTCTTGGCGGAGTCATAACTGGTGAACACGGGATCGGGAAAACTAGAACAGAGAAGGTCGGACAATTTCTGGAGAAAGGGGAGATCGAATTGATCAAGAAGCTAAAGTGCCTTTTCGATCCAAACAACATAATGAACCCAGGAACAAAGGTCGCGAGCTGAGTAACGTACCCACTTCATCCCGGCGGTGACCTGACCGTTGGGAAAGTTAGTCGATTAGGTTGACGACATCTCTGTTAGACTGGTAAGAGGAAACCAGGCATCGCTACCCTGAAATTATCTAGATTCCATTGCCCTCAGTTTGAGCCAGGTAATTTGCAATGAACCGGGCCATGTCCCGGCTAGATTTGCTGTCAGAGTCCTGATAGAACTGATCCGCATCTTACGCAGAATCGTGCAGCTGGTGAGTTTCTGAAATAGCATGCGGAGCAAATTCCCGTCGGTCCGGGGCCGGGTTGAGGGAGCGGAGTCCCGCAGCGCGGACAGAATCTCTGGCCAACAGGGTTGGTGGTTCCGCACACGACGCAATATCCAAACCGGTACAAAGGGAGCTTCTAAACCTCAGCCACATCGACTGTCTCTATTAATTAAAAACGTTTGCCACATTTCATCATCCGAAGGCTTTTCAGACTCATGGAAAACCATCATGCGGTGATAAAACGACCACCTTGAGTCGGCCGAAGGCGATTCTCTCATGGTCCTCCGGCAAAGATAGCGCCATGGCTCTTCACAGGACGTTAGCCGCAAAGGAATTTGAAGTCGTTTGCCTGCTCACTACCATTAGCGACGCATTTCACCGCGTGTCAATGCATGGCGTCAGGGAAGAACTTCTCGAATTGCAGGCAGAGTCATTAGGCATTCAATTGCAGAAGATGATGATTCCATACCCCTGTCCCAACGCCGTGTACGAGGAGAAGATGAGCGAAATGCTCTCGTTCTGGAAGAAAAAAGGAGTTACACACGTCATCTTCGGCGATCTGTTCCTAGAAGATATCCGCAAGTACCGCGAAGAAAAAATCACCCAAATAAATCTGACACCAGTTTTTCCGGTTTGGGGAAACGATACAGCGAACTTGGCTAGAGAAATGTTAGGAGTCGGCTTTCGAGCCGTAATCTGTTGCGTTGACCCAAGAAAGCTTGATGTTCAATTTGTCGGACGTGAATTCAACTCTTCCCTCGTTCGAGATTTGCCTGCAAACGTAGATCCGTGTGGTGAGAATGGTGAATTTCACACCTTCGTATTCGATGGCCCGATCTTCAAGAAACCCATCCCCGTTCAGGTCGGTGAACGTGTGATGCGAGACGGCTTCCAGTTTGCCGACTTAACCGCGAAAACCTAAGTTTGCTTTGCACCTTTCCGCGCACGGTAAAGATAGATTGGAATGAAGACTAGGAGTAGAACTTGTAGAGCCGAACCAACGAGGAATGTGCCGGAAGCCAGGGAAAGCCCCGCCTCGACGTATGAGTAATGTTCGGGCTGCGGTAATGAAACTCCCAGCGTGAGTATCGAAAGTGCAAAAGCTAGCGGATACGCTATTCGGCGCTTAGCAGCAACCAACACCGCTACTGCGAGATATGCGAGCCACCCTACGAGAACTGAGAAAAACAGCCAAGTCGGAACTAGAAGGAAAAGTTGTGGAAGCAGAACCACACCTAATGCAACCGTAAGGTAGATGAGTAAATCAATCGTCCGTCTAAGGGAGATCAAGAACGGAGCCTCGCTACCCCTCCCATCAGCATAACGATCGCCTAATATGAAGTTAGAATAAAAAAAAGAAGGGAGAAAATCTGCGCTAAGCTCAGTGCTTTAGTTCTTCGATTCTCTCGGTAACTCCCTTGAGTTCATTCTCTAGGTTGCTCCTGTACTCCTCAAGCCACTCGACCTTCTCTTCTTTCGTTAAGAACCTACGACCTTCATGACACATATCGTTTCAACACCTCCCTTACACTAATCATCATTTGACATAGTAATACCAAGGCTAAATTTAGCGACTAGGCGCGGCTGAACTTCGTCAAGACTAGGCATCGGTCAAATGCTTGCAGGAACACTGAGTCCTAGTGAATCGTTCCGAGTTCCTTGAGCACATCCCCATGTCCGCGCGTGAAATCGTCAGCTGTCAACTCATTGGCGTTGACAAATTTCAGTTCAGAGAACCACTCAGGCCGCTTGACGTCTCCTTTCACCTTTCCCTCGTAAATGAAGCATATGTCCCAATGTGCAGACTCAGTGTCGTTGGGGTCTTGGGAGAGGTGCGATTGAACTTGACTGAATGCCAGTTTCGTGTCGTTGATCCCTATTTGTTCGGTAAGGACTCGCCTTGCGGCGTCGTCGGGTTTCTCGCCATACTTCAGGTGAGAAGCAGGGAGAAGCCATTTCCCAGAAGAAGCATATTGAGGCGCAAAGTTTTCACCAACGAAGAACCTCTCAACCCATATTTCCGGCTTCGTCATCTTTCCAACAAGAATACCACTCTTCCCCGTGAGTACCAAGAAAGTGGAAATGCATGTCCCTCCCTTCGGCACGTGATCCTCCCGAAAGAGAGCTTTCTTAATCACCGATGATCCACGTCTAGAGCTTACGGCTCACGCCGATATAGGAAAGAGGCGCAGGGAAGAATCGACCACATTGGCATCCATGTACTCGAAAACGTTGGAAGCTAAGCCCCATACTCCAGTCTACAGAATGCACAAATATTTTGCCAGACGGCCGTGGAACGTCTTCTCAGATCTTATATCCCATTACTCATCGCCAGGGGACATCGTGCTAGACCCTTTTTGCGGCGGAGGGGTGACCGTCGTAGAAGCTCTGAAACTGCGAAGGAAAGCGGTGGGTGTTGATGTTAACCCGATTGCTGCTTACGTAACGTCAATGGAGTGTGCCAGCGCCGATCTTGCTGAATTACGTTCCTTGTTCACTCAACTAACCGATAGAGTTGGAAGCGAACTTTCTTCACTCTACCGAACACACTGTAACAAATGCCAATCAGAGGCCGTCGCAGATTGGCTAGAGTGGGATGAGAAAACCAAGCGTATCCTGCGCATCAAATGCGAATGCCCCGCCTGCGGCTCATTTGAAAAAGCCGCCACCGAAGGTGACTACCGCGTAGTAACGCGGATTGAGCGAAACTTCGAGAGCGTCGTGAAAGAACGTAATCTATGGTTTCCCTTAACCCGCATTCCTAAGGGGGTTAAGACAGATTATCTTCTGTCACGGAACATCCTAAGCTTCGATCAGCTTTTTACAAAGAGAAATCTTCTGGCGCTTTCGATTCTCCGCAAAGAAATTTCGAAGCTCGAGAGTGTCTCAGCGACGGATCTGCTCTCATTTGCGTTGAGCAGTTCCCTGAAATGGGCCAGTCGCCAGTCGCACCTCAGAGGCACGATCGTTGAGGGGTGGGCAATGCATGCATACTGGATCTATCCGAAGAGCCTAGAACTTAATGTGTGGAATGTCTTTAGACGTCGATTTAACGCAGTTCGCAGAGGGAAGAGCTACAGCAACGATCACATTGGAAACTTTTCGAGGTTCGCACGTGATTTCAACGAACTCGTAAACGGAGACGCAACGTGTCTCGTCTTAACTCGAAACAGTGCTGATCTTCCGATCCCGGATAATGCAGTGGATACCGTGATCACAGACCCGCCTTACGGAGGAAACGTCAACTATGCCGAACTTTCAGACTTTTGGCACATCTGGATGAACGATGGCAAGCTAATCAAAAAGAAAGATGAAGTCATAATCAATAAAACGCAAGGAAAATCCATCACCGACTATGAAAGGCTCTTGAAAGGGGTCTTCGATGAATGTCATCGAGTGTTGAAGCCCGGGGGGAGTTTTGTTTCGACGTTCAACAGTAAGGACTTTCGTGTGGTAGCAAGCTTCATCACAGCTGCGGTAAGGTCAGGATTCGCCCTTCCTTCCAACGGTGCACAGTACCAAGCACCAATTAGACCTTACATGACTACCTTTCACGCCATGCAGATTGGAGCTTTCGTCGGCGATTTTGTCTTCACATTTAAGAAAACTACTTCGGAGCCTAGAGCTCAGGTCGAAGACGTTCAATTACAGAGTTTGAAGAACGCGCTTTCTTTAGCAGTTGATGAACGCGCCAAGGGTGGTCAACCCGAACCTATGATTAGGGAACAAGCATACGGGCTCCTAATTCCTTTCCTTGCCAAGTACGCCTTGAGTCAGGAAACGGCTTGCAGAGAAGCGGCCGATTTCTTCGAAAGAAAAATCAGGCTGTACGAAGGGCGTCTCAAGATTACACGGGAAAGATTGACGGAGACAAGAAGAAGAAAGTTTAGAAAACCAACAGCTGCGTAAGTCTGCTACAAAGTTTGCGTGACCATTGACTCGCCCTTCTCTTGTAGCTCAGCATCGTCGCGTCCATAATGCCAAGAGAGTACTCGATCTGGCTGAAGTTTGAAAACGACTCTCCCGTCTTGCTTTACAGCGTCGCTTAACCAACTTCTTCCTTCTTCCTCACCATACCGGATGGAGATCCTCTCCAACCATTTGTCCCGGTCTTTTTGAACGAGTTGGGCTTTTCCGAACGCGCAAATTGCCCTGTAGGGTCGTTCGTCCGTGGCTACGCTTAGGGCGATGTTGGGATTCTGTTTGATGTGGTTACTCTTGATTCGTCCGAGCCGTGTCGTGAAGTAGAAGCAGCCTTGATCGTATACATACCAAATTGGGCTTACACGAGGTTTTCCTCTCGAAGAGGATGTAGCGAGATGGGCCATTCGGGGTTCGCTTAGAAGTGCAATCAACTCGGTCTTTGTCAGTGGCATAATAATCACTACACTCGTACGAGGGATTCCAATTCTGTTAACACTTTTTGCGACCTGCGATTTCCTTAGCCTATAATTGTTCTCGAGTCAAAGGTTTGCCGAAACGGTCAAGGAAGGCTACTTCGCTGAGCGGGCTTCGCTTCTTCTTTCCAGATATCTTTCTCGTTGGATAACCGAAGCCAACGACAACGCTAGGACTCAAGTCCTTTGGGATATCGAAATCTTTCTGAAGTGCCTCTCGATTGACGCCTGTGAAGATTCTGGAAGCTACGCCAAAATTCCAAGCCGCGATCTGCATACTCGTCAAAGCTCGGCCTGCATCGATCAAATGAAACCCGTACTTAGGATTAGTTAATACGATTACGGCGAAGTCGGCGCCTTGAACCCACTTTCCAGTCGTGCTATCACTCGCAAGTGTCTTGAGGCGATCGCGTCCCTGAACTAATACGAACCGCCAGTGTTGCGCATTCATCCCGCTTCCGGAGAGCCGTGCGGCCTCCAAGACCTTGAGTTTAACATCTGGCGGCGCATTCTTTGAAGTGAACTCACTCACATCGAGTTTTGTCACTACTGCGTCATATGCATCCAACTACGCCACCACTCATTACACTAGCCACTCGGCTACAATAATCTCTTGGAAGCTGAGTGATTTCAGGACCCGGCGAGATTCGATTCCTCTATTTTGAATATGATTGTGAGCTTAAGTTAACCTTGTGTGAGCATGTAGTTCTTGACTGATTTCTGGTCGAGGTTGATGATTGCGCCTCGAAGGATTCCCTCTCCATATTCGCTTCCGGGGTTGATGCATAGCGTTCGTCCTATTTTCACGAAGCCACGTGATTCATGAATGTGGCCATGAATTCCGAGCATCGGCTTATATTGCTCTATCAATTGCCTTACGGTCTTGCTTCCGACGTGGATCATGCTCATTGCTCCGCCTTTGATGACGGGTTTGAGGTTTGCGTCAAGCTCCGGCGCTAAATCTATTGGAGTCTCGTATGGAGGGACGTGTAAATTGAAGATTGCAGTCTCCATATTTTGAATCTTATCTATCATTGGTTGGAATTTCTTGACCAACTCTTCTTCTGGCACCTCCCTGGGGCTGTTCCAAGGAGTTGTGTTTGCCCATCCGCTCGTAATCATTTCGTGGTGGTCATCGATTGAGACAACTTCGTCCTCTGGGTAGAGGATTCCAGTTGAGGCTTTGAGGACTTCGTCGATGTCGAAGCGGTCATCGTTTCCAGGGCTGATGTAGCATTTGACGTTCGTTCCCTTGAGGCGTTGGTCGGCAATATCGACCCATCTCTTAACTCCAGCCGCCATCACTTTCGAAAAGAGTTGGTCGACCAAGTTCTTGTCGGCCTGAAGCTTTTCGAATTCGTCAAGGTTCGTCGAATACGGGTAGTACCCACTGTTTCTAATTCTCTTCTCTAGGGCCTGTCTTTCCTCTGCGGTCCTAACTTCTTCGCGAATCCCAAGAAAATCGGCGACCGCACTTCCATCTCCTTGTTCCACCAACGGGACGATCATTTTCCCAGTGACGTCGCCACCCAAAATCAGAACGTTTGCTTGATAGAACTTGGCTGAATTCAAGAACTTCATGAAACAGACGTCAGATCCGTGCACGTCCGAGGTGAAGAAAATCCTGGTGTTGGCCATGCGCCTTTCACCTCGGATTTGATATTAAGCTCTTACGTCCTGTGAGCGCAGTTAACACTAACAAAAATGCAATCTCAGTTCGCCGACTAAGCCAAAAAAACTGCTAGGATATACAGGGGACAGCTTGTCGTCAGGGTCAACCGATGTCAGGGCTTGTATCAACTAACCTTTCAGTTGGGCACTTACCTTGAACATTCGCCTACTCACTCTAGATGGTGTACGCTAGCTACGCGTCCCTAACATTAGGGGGATACCACAGGATCCGTCGTAGACACTTATGCGAGCATCATTTGAATCCTAGACCGTAAACGCGGCAATCCCGGGAAAAGTTGCTTTAGAACCCAATTCTTCTTCTATGCGAAGCAGACGGTTGTATTTGGCTGTGCGTTCGCCCCTGCAGGGAGCCCCCGTTTTTATTTGGCCGCAGTTCAATGCAACCGCTAAATCCGATATGGTGGCATCCTCGGTTTCCCCAGACCGGTGACTGGTGACTACTCGATATCCGCTTCTTAACGCAAGTTTCGCCGCCTCAAAAGCCTCTGTCAGTGATCCAATTTGGTTCACTTTCATGAGCAGCGCATTGGCAGCTCCAACACTGATTCCCCTCTTTAACCTGGAGGCGTTGGTTACGAAGATATCGTCCCCCACGATTTCGACTTTGCCCCCTATCGTCCTGGTCAGTTGCGCGGTGTGGTCGAAGTCTTCTTGCTCGAATGGGTCTTCGAGGTATAAGATTGGAAAGTCTTGGGTTAGTCGAATGTAGAACTGCATGAGCTCTTCTGGAGACTTGATCTCGCCGTCAAGTTGGTATGTGCCGTTTTCGTAGAATTCGGAGGAAGCAGCATCGACTCCTAGGAACGCGTCATTGCCTGCTGAATATCCTGCTTCAGATATCGCTTGGAGAATGAGTTCAAGCGCCTCGGTAGTTTTGTTGAGTGGAGGGGCGAAGCCTCCTTCGTCCCCTACATTGATGGCTGACTTTCCATGCTTTGCCAGAATCACTCTCTTGAGTGCGTGGTAGATTTCGACTCCTATCCTGAGTGATTCACTGAAGCTCTTCGCTCCGGTCGGGATGATCATGAACTCTTGCATTTTCAAGGCAGTGCCAGCGTGCTTTCCTCCGTTTATGACATTCATTACGGGAACGGGAAGCGTTCGCCCCCTACCTTTACTCAGATAATTGAAGAGGGAAACGTCTTCCAATTGAGCTGATAGCTTCGCCAAGGCTAGGGATACTGCTAATATCGCGTTTGCTCCGAGGCGCGACTTGTTAGGCGTACCGTCGAGCTTGATCATGAGCTGATCTATCTTTGATTGTTGGCGTGGGTCGACGTTTCTCAGCTTTGGCCCAATCACATCGTCAATGTTCTTGACAGCTCTTAACACTCCCAATCCGTTGTAACGTTTTGAATTTCGATCGCGGAGTTCAAGGGCCTCGTGTGTGCCGGTTGATGCGCCAGATGGTACAGCTGCGGTAACAGTTACGCCGCGGGTTGAAGCGATTGCTTCGACGGTAGGGTTTCCACGAGAGTCCAGAATCTCTCGCCCAATCACTTTCGTTATGGTTGTTGTACGTGGCATTTGTCTTGTCGGAGACATGAGAATGGAAGGTCATTTATCAATCATTGTGAGAAGATCTGGCGCATAGAACTTCGTCCAGAGCGTGAGTGGGTCAAGTCGTTTACCTTTATTTGGAAATGAATGAAACAATGAATGAGCGTCAGAGACCATTGCGTAAGAAACGCGGCTTGCTCATCGCCATCGAGGGAATCGACCAAGCCGGGAAGAGGACGCAGGCCAGTCTACTCGCTAAGAAAATTCGAAGTCTTGGTCTGCCCGTATCCGTATGGAGCTTTCCAGATTACACAACCCCGCTAGGCAGGCAGTTGAAGGCTTACTTGGCAGGGAAAATTCAGTTAGACCTGCATTCAGTTCATCTTCTCTACGCGGCGAACAAATGGGAATTGGCGGGGGAACTGGCTCATAGAATCAAGCGTGGCGGGGTTGTTATCGTAAATCGCTACAGCCCTTCAAACTTGGCGTATGGGATCGCGCACGGCCTTCCCCCGGCTTGGCTCAATTCACTAGAGGAAGGATTGCCGAAGCCTGATGTGGTGGTCGTGTTGGATGTAACGTCGCGAACATCATTCATACGTAAGAGTCAAGAACGTGATCTTCACGAGGGCGATCTTACTTACCTCAGGAGAGTGAGGAGGGCGTACCTGCGACTAGCACGAAAGTATAGGTGGAAGATCGTTGACGGGCAATATGATTCTGAAACTGTACGAGGATTAGTTTGGGATATCATCTATCAATTCCTACGATAGCAACTGAGATTTGAACGATCAGAGCTTTTGAACTACTTCTCTTCCGAAGAGTTCTAGCGCTTCGAGTTCACGCTGCGGCTCGAGATTCACAATGAGATATTCGATACCTGCGTCCCTGAAGCTCTCCACTTGACGTTTAACTTCCTCGGGAGTTCCGAGGGTCAGCATTTCTCTAACCCTTTCTTCGGGAACATTTTTCATCGCTTTCGCGACTCTCGCCTGGAGGGCGCCCTTATCCTTGTCAATCATCACGCGGCCTAGCTTTGTTTTTGAAATGGAGTTGTAATCTCGCCCAACGGCTTTGCAGTGGTCCTGTAGGATTTTCAGTTTCCTTTTCACCGTGTCAGTTGAACCGAAAATGTTGCAGGCGTCAGCATACTTTGCTACAATCCTCAATGTTTGACGTTCACCGCTTCCGCCGATCATTATTGGCGGGTAGGGTTTTTGGATCGGTTTCGGGTTGCAGTAGGCGTTCTTGATTTGGTAGAATTTTCCTTCGAAGTTTGCTCGATCCTGTGTCCACATTGCCCTAATGACTTGTACTGCTTCTTCAAGCCGACGCATACGCTCTTTCAAGTTTGGGAATGGTATTCCGTAAGCTGAAGCTTCATCTTCATTCCAAGCGGCGCCGATGCCCATGAAGAGTCTGCCTTTACTTAGTACATCGAGAGTGGCGCCGATCTTGGCTAGGACAGACGGGTGTCGATACACATTCCCAGTTACTAGAGTTCCAAGTTTAATCTTTGAGGTGAAGCCAGCGACTACGGCTTGAGTTGTCCACCCTTCAAGCATGGGTTCTTGGGGTTGGCCCACGTAGGGGATTTGGTGAAAGTGATCCATTACCCAAAACGAATCAAACCCTAAATTCTCTCCACGTGTCACAAGGCTTCTCAATGTGTCCACGATAGCGGGGCCTTGGCCGTCGTAGGTAAAATTGGGGTGCTGAAAACCGAACTTCAATTCAATGACCTAACCCTCAAAATTCTATCGCCCTAATAGTGTTTATCGATTTGCGACCGCTGCATGTAGCTTGTATAGGTGTGCCGACTATGTTTCAGCCGTAATTCGAGGATCATGCGTGAGTTCAGCTTGAATGAACAGACCTTTTGGGGCTTCATCAAGGATCCCCTATACGGATACATCCGTCTTACCGAAATCGAACGGAATGTCATCGACACTCTAGCAGTCCAACGGCTACGTAGAATTCGACAACTTGCAGGGGCAGAGTTCGTCTATCCAGCGGCAAACCACACTAGGTTCGAACATGTTTTGGGTACAATGTATCTCGCAGGTGTCGTGTCCGAGAATCTGCCCGTTCATCTGACGATCGAGGAGAGGCAAAAAATCCGATTAGCCGCATTGCTTCATGACGTCGGACACGCGCCCTTCTCTCATCTTTTCGAACCGTTACTGTTGAAGTACATGGGTCGAAATCATGAGGACATGTCAAGGTGGATTATTGCAGACTCAACCCTAGGAGATGTCATTAACGACCAGGGTATTGACGCGAAAGAGTTGAGCGGATTAGCAGTCGGGAAACCGTCAAACTCTGAGAAGCCGTTTCTTGGGCAAATAATCAGCAGCTCGTTTGATGTCGATAAGATGGATTTCGTCGTGCGCGACTCTTATCATACTGGTGCTGGCTACGGGTCAGTTGACGTTTTTCGCCTTATCTACACGATGGACGTCCTCGATGGCAACTTGGCAGTTGACATAACTGCCCTACCAACTCTCGAAAGCCTAATCATTGCACGTCTTGAATCTTTCAAGACGATTTATTTTCACAGGGCATGCAGAGCCGTCCAAATGATGCTCGTCAAAGCTTTGGAAGCAGCTAAAGACGATCTGGCGATACTGCAAGCGAAGACTCCAGATGAATACTTGGAATGGGATGACTATACGGTTTGGTCGAAACTCTGCCTGAACAAACTCTCGCGCGAAATCATAAAGGAAATCTCCTCGAGAAGACTCCTCAAATGCGCATATGAGAGAACTTTCTACGCCAGAGATGAGCTCGTATCGAGCGTTTTTACAAACGAAAATGTGCGTCTCAAGCTTGAAGAAGAAATCGCCTCGAAAGCAAAAGTTCCAATATCCAGCGTTGGGATCGACGTACCCTCGCTACCCTCAGTGCCCTATCACTACGCAATGGACATTGGCCCAATAGACATACCAATGTTTTCGCGGAACCGTTCTGGCAAGAAGACCCCAGAGAAGATAGCGAAATTATCAAGAGTCGTGGATGATCTTCAAGTTTTCATGAACATAATACGAGTGTACACAAGTGATCGGTATAGAGCGCAAGTCAGCGACGCCGCAGCACAGGTGCTCGGCGAATCGCCTCTCTCAAACGTCTTGTCGTATTGAAGAATTGAGCGGCCCAATCTTCTCGTCGGAAAGTTGAGCCAATTGAACCTGATCGAGCAATTTAGTGTAAACCCTTAGTGCCTCCGCTTCATCGAGTTCGGTGAATAAAGAAACTAATGCGATTCGCCCGCTCTTTCCAGCAAGTTTCTCCGCTAGAGCTCTACTCGTCATGAGGTACTTTCCCCCCACCAATACGGAAGACCGCCCCACAGCAACTTCACGGAGACCAGGCATGGCGATCGCAACCGTTCCGAGGCGAATACGATCCTCGAAGAGGAAAGCTACTATAGCATTCTCCAATTGACTGTAATTTGCTCTAAAGGTTCTAGTTCCGACTTTCAGTGTTGTTTCAGTCATTTCCATTGAACATCATCACATATTCCGCAGGTATAGGCTACTTAACTAGAGCGACGAAAAACCCCTGAAATTGCTATGTCTGGCTCCTTTTCCCTAGAGAGCACATAGGCTTTTTTGATGCTGCGAAGCAATACATCTTATCATCAAAGCTATTCAAAACCTAAGCGTTGCCTGAGGGCTCATGATTTGGCATCGCTCCCCGTACCAGATGACATGAGACACCTCGTCAATTACGATGAGAAAGTCATTTGGGTTCTCAGGGGAAGCGAGACAGTAATAGTGAGCGACCAAAGAATCATCATTCGCAAATCCGGTGGCCTAGGACTCAAGAAGAGCTTCGTAGACTACCCATACTCGAATATGGTCAACATTCGACTGGACCGTGGCGTACGGAGAGCGAGCATCGAAATCCTCATGCGCTCGGGCGTTCAGAACATAAAGATCGGGAGCCTCACGAAGGCAGATGCTTACCAGCTTCACAGAGTCCTAAGAGAGAACATAGTCAAAGGTTCCCCATCAGGCGTCATGCAACCGCCTTCCGTAATTATTCAGAGCCCGTTGCAACCGAAACCCGAGGAAGAGGCGAGCGGGGAACAAATGTGTAAGGAGTGTGGCCACAAGGTTTCGGATGATTTCGCACTATGCCCCTTCTGTCGACATCCGCTCAAGGTAGAGTGCCCCGAATGTGGGAAGAGAGTGGACAGCAAATTCAAGTCATGCCCGTATTGTGGGGAAGACCTTTCCTATATACAGCAAATGAACCAGGATTTCTAACTTCATCATCAAACTTTTTCCAAGGAAACCAATTCACTTCGTAGAACCGCTAATGATAATTGCCGTCATTTCCGACATACATTCCAACTTAACTGCTTTTGAGGCTGTAATCGATAAACTCCCACAACACGATGCGCTATTCTGCCTCGGCGATATTGTCGGATATGGACCTCAACCAAACGAAGTAGTTGCAAGACTTGGGGAACTTCGGCCGTCAGTCATCCTCATGGGCAACCACGACTATGCAGTAGTCACTGGCAACGTGCAAGGATTCTCAGCTCATGCTGCGACAGCTGTTGAATGGACGAGGCAGAACTTAGACAGGGTGAGTCGTGACTACCTTGCCGCACTGAAACCATCCACAAGGATAGAGCGTGAGGGGTGCACGTTCGCACTCTTTCACGGCAGCCCCCGCGACCCTTTGAATGAGTATGTCTTTCCCGGCATATCGGACGGTGTTGGACGTAGTTTAGTGCAGGCTGCTTCGGCAAGAATTGTCCTGCTCGGACATACTCACATGCCCATGCTTTACAGATTCAAAGATGGTGTTCTGGCAAACCCCGGGAGCGTGGGCCAACCTAGAGATGGCGACCGCAGAGCAAGTTTCGCTCTACTCACCCTTTCCCAAGCAGAGGTTAAGTTCGAGGTTCAAAGGGTTGAGTACGACATAGAACCTGTAGCAGATAGAATTCTTCGCAGTGGTCTTCCCAGTTTTCTAGCTGAACGCCTGTACATGGGCGTGTAGATGAGTGTTCGATGTTGCATTATGCTGATTTGTTGAGCTATTCTTTTAAGAGACTGAGCCGTGATACATGAAACTATTGACGGCGAGGAATGAGGCAATTGAGAGGTTGTAACTTCGGTGGTCACATTTACGGTGATCACTACTGGCTTGTTCCCACTAAACTCTACCCGAACTAATTTTTCGCGCAGCGTATCGCTAGGTCCAGAGGATTCTCTTGGAATAGCCGATAGAATCTCGTCCATTTGGCGTAAGAACCAAATCAACATCTACGGTGTGATTACGCCGGCTTCTAGCATCCTCGTATTTGCTGCCGGGGGTGAGAAGAAGTTGGCCTTGCGCGTGAAGCAGATTGCCAATGGGGAGTTGTAATGAAAGCCGCAATTCTCGGCGCAACAGGGTTGGTAGGACAACGTTTCGTACAATTGTTGAATGATCACGGGTGGTTCGAGATCGCGACTTTAACTGGGTCAGAAAGAAGTTCGGGGGTCAAATACGGAGAAGCGGTAAATTGGAGGATGGAGACACCGCTGAAGAAACAAGTTGCAGAGCTTACTGTACAACCTTCGGACCCCAAATCGGTAGACGCGGACGTTGTTTTTTCAGCCCTGCCGGCTGAACAGGCGCAAGGAATCGAAGAGGACTTCGCAAGACAAGGTTTCGCGGTAATTAGCAACGGCTGCTCACACAGGATGGACCCTGATGTTCCATTGATGAACCCCGAGGCCAACTTCACTCACCTCTCATTAATCGATGAACAAAGACGGAAACGAAAATGGGATGGCTCGATCGTAACCAACCCCAACTGCACGACGGCTATACTGACCCTGTCCCTCAAACCCATCTGCGACGCGTTTGGATTGAAGAGTGTCGTCATATCCTCTATGCAGGCAGCTTCTGGGGCAGGATACCCAGGCGTAGCTTCTTTGGACATAATCGACAACGTAATCCCTTTCATTAACGGGGAAGAGGAGAAAGTGCAGCGTGAGACCGTAAAGATCTTGGGTCAAGTGGGACATTCGGCTGAATTCGAGGTGTCTGCGAGTTGTCATCGTGTTGCAGTACTTGACGGACACACCGAAGCCGTCTTCGTTCAAACTGAGAAACCCGCGACACCTGCACAAGTAGAGCAGTGTATGGAGGTGTTCACGGCGGAGCCGCAGAAACTGAAGCTTCCAACAGCCCCAGAACGCCCCCTAGTTGTAAGGTCGGAGCAAGATCGGCCTCAGCCACGTTTCGATAGAAACGAAGGGCATGGCATGTCAGTGGTAGTCGGGAGGGTTCGCAGCGACCCTGTCTTCTCAGGCGTGAAGTATGTAGCCTTGGGGCACAATACAATTCGAGGAGCAGCTGGTTGCGCTCTGTTAATAGCGGAGTCGATGAAATCACAGGGATACATCTGAGAGTGATCGAATAATGGAATCCGGGAAGACTAGAAGGTTACGAAGAATTATGAGAGATGATTCGAAGACTTTCATAATTGCCATGGACCACGGCATCACGCTTGGCCCTGTCCGAGGATTGGAAAACATGCAGGAAACCGTACGACGTGTAGTAAGCGGCGGGGCGGACGCTGTGTTGGTGCACAAAGGCATAGCGAAACATGTGGACACACGCGGCTCGGGATTAATAGTTCATGTCTCCGCCTCCACCAAACTTGGTGGCAAGCCCAATTTGAAAGTTGGAGTGTGTACTCTCGAAGAAGCAGTTAGACTCGGCGCCGACGCAGTTTCAGCGCACATCAATGTCGGTTGTGAAGAGGAGCACAAGATGCTTGAGTTTCTCGGTAGCCTCTCAGAACAGTGTGATTCCTTCGGGGTTCCTTTACTTGCAATGATGTACCCACGCGGCCCAAACATCAAGAACGAGAATGAATACGATGTTGTGTCACATGCAGCGAGGATTGGGGCAGAACTTGGGGCCGACGTAGTCAAAACCGTTTACACAGGAGACACCAACAGCTTTCGACGGGTGGTGCAGGGTTGCCCTGTCCCCGTTGTCGTAGCTGGCGGGCCAAGAATGAAGACCGATATGGATGTTTTAGAGCTTGGTGAGAGCTCGATGAAAGCGGGCGCGGCCGGGCTTTCATTTGGCAGGAACGTCTTCCAACATGATAGACCACAAGCAATGAGTAGAGCCTTATCAGCAATCGTTCACGAGCATGCGACCGCAAAAGACGCCTCAAGACTACTCGAGGAGTCTTAATGAAAGAACTGTGGCTTCGACTAGACCCCGACATACCGCAAGCTAGAAAGAAGGAACTGCTCAAAATAGCCGAGGAACACTTCAGCGTAGCAGTGCTTTCTCCCGAAGATTTACCGCTCGCAAGTGGCTTGAAACTGAAAACCGCCTCAACCGAGGAACACTCTGATATCAGAATTCTCTCAACTCGAAATGGAATGGGAAACACAGTCCCCAAGAACGCCGCCGTGGAGGTCGTCGTAAAAGATAGGTCAGACGAAGAGAAAGTTCTACAACTAGCAGAAACTGGGATACGATATGTGCTCGTCAAGTGTCCGAACTGGAAGATTATCCCGCTCGAAAACCTCATCGCGAGGACTAGGAACAAGATTACCCTCCTCGCCGACGTGGCCAGCAAGACCGAAGCTCAACTCGCATTACAGACACTGGAACTGGGTGTGGATGGCGTCGTCCTTACAGCCGCTTCACCAACGGACCTTGAAGGGGTGGACAAATTTGACTCCCAGGGCAATAATGTTCCCCTGGTTGGGGGAAAGGTCGTTAGCGTCAGGCAAATTGGTCCAGGAGCTAGGGTCTGTATCGATACATGCGAGCTACTGGAACCGGGGGAAGGAATGCTCGTCGGTTCACAATCGTCAGGTTTGTTCTTGGTTGAGGCCGAGGTTCATGGGAATCCACATATTGAACCTAGGCCTTTTCGCGTGAATGCTGGACCTGTTTCCTCTTATGTCCTCGCGCCTGGGATGAAGACTCGTTACCTTGCTGAAATGAAGGCGGGAGACGAAATTTTAATCGTAAGTCGCGCAGGAGCGACGAGAACAGGGCATGTTGGACGCGTGAAAATAGAACGTAGGCCTATGGTACTCGTTGTAACCGAAGCCAACAGTCGTACTTTTTCGTTAATACTTCAGAACGCAGAGACAGTTCGGCTGGTATCAACCGCTGCTTCGACCCCCGTCTCCGAACTGAAGACAGGCGATGAGGTTCTGCTGAGAGTCGAGGAAGGCGGCCGGCATTTCGGCACCTTGGTAGCGGCTGAAATGGTGATCGAGCGCTGAAGTGCAAAGTATGCCTGTCCATTATGGTAGATGACAAAGCGAATATCGCTAAACTGATCGAGCAGATCGCATCAAAGAAACCAGACCTCGTTGAATTTCGACTCGACAAACTACATGAACCTAGACTCCTTGAAGAAATTGTGAACAGGAAGTCCTTCCCTGTCATCGCTACCGATAAATCGGATCGCGGCTCTATTGCTACATCAGAACTTCTATCGCATGCTGCTGCTGCTGGGTTCGATCTGGTGGACATCGAACTCTCAGCCGCCTTATCCAATCATATGGTGAAAAAACTGAAGTCCCTCGGGAGTGAGGTGATCGTTTCATTTCATGACGGTTCTCGCACGCCTTCCTCCGAAGACTTGAGAAATGTTTTGCAAGCGGAGAAGAAAGCTGGGGGTGACCTTTGTAAGGTTGTAACCACAGCGGTCAAACCGAGCGACAACCTGACCATTCTCGGTTTCGTTGAAGACGAATCAACCAGTACGAGGTTGGTCTCGTTTGCGATGGGACCCCATGGCATCCCATCGAGAATTCTATCGCCATGGTTCGGTGCGGAATTCACCTTCGCAGCAATTTCCGAGGAATCGAAAACCGCCGATGGCCAATTGAGCGTAGACACACTACGGATGGTTTGGCAAGCTCTTGGAATTGAATGAACAAAACGTCTCAGGAGGAAGTATGATATACGCTCTCATCGGCGACCCGATTGACCACTCGATGAGCCCCACGATCCAAAACGCTGCCTTTCGATCGGTCGGTTTGAACGCGATCTACGTCCCGTTTCGAGTGGAGAGTGCGGGGCTTCGGTTCGCCATTCAAGGTTTGAAATCTCTTGGGGTAAGAGGGTTCAATGTCACTACTCCGCACAAGACTGCAATGCTTCGGTACCTCGACGAAGTTGAAACTAAGGCAGCTGAAATTGGGTCGATAAACACTGTGAAGTCCGATGGGAGCACGTTGACTGGATTTAACACGGACGGAGCCGGAGCACTAAATGCTCTGAAGGAAGTCGGTGTCTCACCTGACGGTAAATCAATTCTACTCTTTGGAGCAGGCGGTGCAGCACGAGCAATTGCTCACGCTCTCGCTGGACACCGGTGTGAGATCACACTTGTGAATCGTACAATTTCAAGAGCTCAACGGTTAGCGAGCCTCTTGCGTACGAAGTTCGGCATCCAAGCCAATTGTGTATCTCTTTCGAGCAAATCAATGCGTAGGCCTGTAGAGAGTGCGGACGTAATCTTGAACGCGTCCTCGATGGGTATGGCCGGGAATGAGAACGTTCCCGTCCCCAAGAAATGGCTGCGGTCGGATCAATGTGTTTTCGACATCGTGTACAGGCCCGTCAGAACCATGTTGCTTCGGAATGCTGTCAAAGCGGGAGCTCGGACGATTGATGGACTTGACATGTTGGTGAGTCAAGGCGCATGTTCATTCTCGATCTGGACTGGAAAGAAAGCCCCCGTTTCCGAGATGCGACGGTCAATTGCTCGAGTCACCGGCGATTGACCATGGCTCGGGGAGCTGAAGCAGTAAGTTACGGCGCGGTAACCATAGTTAACGCCATGGCGACTGGAAAGGGAGCAGCGCTAGGCATCAAACTGTGGACCAAAGCCAAGGTAACCCTAACAAGTCATGGAGGGTTGATCTCAGGAAGGAACCTAAGCGACCCTGATGAGAAAGGTAGGTTAGCGGAGGCCACAGCGAAGCAAGTCTTCCGTCGGTTTGGTTACAGCAAACGTTTGGGAGCCATTGTCGAAACGCAATCGAACATACCAATTGCCGTGGGCCTTAAGAGCAGTAGTGCTGCAAGCAACGCCGTCGCCCTCGCATGCGTAAAGGCGTTAGGGAAGAAAACAAGCGACATCGAAGTAATCAAACTTGGAGTCGAAGCAAGCCTGCGTGCAGGGGTGACACTCACAGGAGCATTTGATGATGCATGCGCATGCTACCTGGGCGGGATCGTCATAACTGACAATTTGAAGCGAAAAATTCTGAAGAGATTTAGGCCGCGGGATAGATTCCGAGTTCTTGTTCATGTGCCAAATCAGAAGAGATACACGCACGATGTCGACCCCACACCTCTGAAAGAAATCAGGCCATTAATTCGAGCAGCCCACAGAGAGGCATTACGAGGTAACTACTGGAACTCAATGACACTCAACGGACTAACATATTCAAACGCATTTGGGTATAACACGACATCTACTCTGGCCGCATTGAAAGCCGGCGCAGTAGCAGCCGGATTGACGGGAAAAGGGCCTGCGGTCGTTGCAATCGTTCGAGAATCGGACAGAGAGAGCGTTCGTGCAATTTGGCGTAGACTGGGTGGTCGAGTCATTGAAACTTCAATCAATTTCCAGAGAGCAAGTACCATGAGGCTTACAGCTTGAATGTCACAATTGCCCCAACCAATGCTCTTTCGGGGGAGGTAAGAGCAACCCCTTCCAAGGCCCTTACACACCGTGCACTCTTTGGAGGGCTACTATCAAACGGATCGACAATAATACACAACCCCCTCTCATGCGACGACACGAAGGCAACAGCAGCGGCTATTGCAGCTCTAGGAGCAAAACTAGAGAGAGGTCAAGAGAGCTGGCGTGTTTGGAGTACTGGGCAACTCGCTGCACCGCAAGGAATGATTGAATGCGGAGAGTCTGGAGTGACTCTCCGTTTTACAATCCCCATTTCGTCGCTCGTAGGAAAAGACATTTGGCTGAAGGGCAGCAAAACGCTCATGGGACGACCCATTGAGCCCCTAATCGAAAGCATGAAGCAACTGGGAGCAGATATCAGCTTCAGGGGAACAGAGGTCCACGTTAAGGCGGGGCGCGCGAAAGGGGGGAATGTTCAGTTACCGGGCAACATCAGTTCTCAATTCATCTCAGGTTTGCTTCTCGCCGGCCCGCTGATGGAAGAAGGGCTAAGGATGAAACTAATTTCGCCCTTGGAATCACGCGGCTACGTATCAATGACAATTGAGACAATGAAACGTCACGGCATCACTGTGGAAATCAATGATGATATGGCATTCTATCAAATCACGCCAGGTCAAATCTACAACCCAACCGAACACACTATTCCAGGAGACTACTCGTCAGCCGCATTCCTCATGGCCGCTGCCGCAGTGACTCGATCGAAAATTCAAATTGTCGGTCTCCCGCGCGACCGCGCTGATCCTGATTCAGCCTTATTGGAGGTATTAGGTCATATGGGCGTTACGACTCGTTCCACCTCCGATGCATTACAAGTGGAAGGAGGAGCGCTTAAGGCGGCGAACGCGGACATTACTAATTGCCCAGATCTGGGGCCAATTATAGCGGTAATGGGTTGTTATGCCGAAGGAGAAACGAAAATTACTGGAGCCGGAAGGTTGCGCTACAAGGAGTCTGACCGGCTATCCGTGATTAAGTCTGAGCTTAGAGCGCTTGGGGCAGAAATTGACGAGGTAGATGGCGGTTTGGTTATCTCTGGACCTGCATCCCTTCACGGAGGCACTGTCGATTCTCACGATGATCATCGAATCGCTATGGCTCTATCTATCGCAGCCCTTAACGCAAGCGGTCCAATCTTGATCAGAAATGCGGAGTGTGTGAGTAAATCATACCCAACATACTTCGATGACATTCGAGCCTTGGGAGTCAACATAATTGAGTGATAGTTCGTTTGGAAAGCAATTCCGAGTGACAGTATTCGGAGAGAGCCATGGCCCGGGAGTGGCGGCGGTCGTTGATGGTTGCCCGGCTGGACTCAAGCTTAGCCCAGAGGACGTTAACGAGGAACTCTTGAAGAGAATGCCGCCCGATCCGAGCGTTACATCTGCACGACGTGAGCGAGATGAAGTGCAGATTCTATCCGGATTATTCGAAGGGTATACAACTGGTGCTCCGGTCGCGATGCTTGCGCTAAACAAGGATGTTAGGTCGCAAGACTACGACAAATTGGCGCTTCTCGCTAGGCCAGGCCACGCAGATTATCCAGCGAGAATCAAGTACGGAGGGTTCAACGACCTACGCGGTGGGGGACGTGCTAGCGGAAGGTTAACGGCTCCAATCGTTATGGCGGGTGCCATCGCGAAAAAACTTCTGAAGCTAGTTGGTATAGAGGTTTTTGCACACACGGTACAGATTGATTCAATAAAACTGGATAAACAAGTACCGCTTGACGCAATAAAACGTAACACGTACGCGAACTCTGTTCGTTGCGCTGATTCAGATATTGCCCAGAAAATGCAGGAGACAATTCTGAACGCTCGGAATGAAGGCGATAGCCTCGGTGGTGTAGTCGAATGCATAGCGGACGGGGTCCCACCTGGGATTGGTGAACCTTTCTTTGATAGCCTAGACGCGGACCTTGCTAAGATCGCGTTCAGTATCCCAGCGGTCAAGGGCTTTGAGGTGGGGTTAGGATTTCAAGCCTCAACAGTAAAAGGTTCGGTGAACAACGATTCCTACACCGTCAAGGGCGGTAAGGTGGTTACGTTAACAAACAATGCTGGTGGAATACTGGGTGGTTTGTCAAACGGAATGCCTATCGTTGTACGGGTTGCGTTTAAACCACCTTCGTCGATTCCGAAGGAACAGAAGACTGTGAACCTGAAGGAGATGCGAGACACCACGGTTCAAGTTACTGGTCGACACGACCCATGCATAGTCCCGAAGGCCGTTCCAGTTGTCGAAGCTTCAGTGGCAATTGTTTTGGCGGACCATTGCCTTCGATCTGGAGTGATTCCACGAACCATCGGCAAGAAGAGTATCTAAGGGCTCAACGAGCGTCCGATGCTTCAACTGCAGCCGTAAACCGGTCGTATGCCATGCCGAACAAGGCGTCCTTGCGAACATAGGCTGCTCCCTCTTCTAGACTGCGAATTAAATCACTCCGGGTTCCGCTGTGAATCCTGTTTCGCATATTGTTGGTTTGTTTGACGAATTGTTTGAAGAGTTGGATTGAATATTTGTTGTCGGCCAGGATCGAGACTTCGTTCTCAAGTCTTTCGTGGTAGAGTGCTTCTGCTACAAGAAGTTGAAGTCTGAATGTTGTGCCTGCAATCTTTCGGGCTTGATTAGGTGCCAGACCAGTATTCTTCAGAGTCTCGATGAATGCAAAATTTATGAAATGTGGCAGGGCTAATGTAGCAGCAACAATCCGGTCGTGGCTCTCCAGATCACTTGGAATTATGGTAGCTTGCCTCTTTCTAAAGAGTGCTAGGAAATCCCTTGCAGCTTTACTCGCCCGCGGTTCATGTGCGACAATAATTGTTTTGCCCGCTAAGTTCTTCGCGGTTCCAGGCCCAAACATTGGATGAATGCTTAGAATCTGAAACCCGCGCCTTGCTAGATTCGTGATTGTTTTCTTGAGAGGTTCCTTCACTGAAGAGATTTCTACAAGGAGAGTTCCGCGGGATATGTGCGACTCGAGACGCTTGAGGATTGGTACGGTTGCTTTTGTGGGGGTAGCTAGAACAACTAGCCGAGAGAGTTGGACAGCGGCAATTTCGTTCTTCATAAATGTGAATCCTTTCCGTTTGGCCGATCTTCGTGCGAGGCGTTCATTTCTTTCACATATTATGATCTCGTATCCATTTGCCGAGAGAAAATCTGCGAACCAAGACCCCATTCGCCCTGCCCCGCCAACGATAGTTGCTATTGCCATGTGTCAATCGCCTTACCGATGGCCTTGATCGCGTTTGGAATTTGCGGTCGCGGTAATGAAACAGCAAGCCGGAAGAATTCCGGGTAGTCACCGAACGATAGGCCAGGAGTAACGCTTACGTGATATTCTTCTAGGAGTCGCTTCGCAAATTTCACGGAGTCGAAGTTTGGTTTGTTGGCTTTAGGGAAAACATAGAAAGCCCCATCTGGTCTGTGGAATGAAACGTCGATCTTGTCAAGCTCTCGGCAAGTAAAGTCTACTTTCTTCATGATGGCCTTTACGTTCCGCTGTGCCTCGCTTCTCGCGCGTTTGATCGCGACTAGGGCGGCGTTCTGAATAAATTCCGGCACGCAGGTTATGGCTGTCTGCAGTACTCGTCGAATACGCAAGGCGTTTGATTTCGTAGTAACTAGGTAAGCTATTCTCCAACCTGTCATCCCAAACTGTTTGGAGAAGCTGTTAATGTAAACAAAGTTATCACAACTGCTGTCTAGGATGCTCGGTGCGGGAGAACGAACATATCGATCGTAGACTTCATCCGAAAGGATCATGGTATTGTATTTCGCAGCCAGGTCTACGATTTGTTCGAATTTCTCCTTCTCAATGATTCTTCCCGTGGGGTTGCACGGGCTATTGAGAATCAACACCTTACTTCCCTTCTTGAGTTCTGACTCAAGAGTAGTGAGGTCAATGTCCCAATGGTTTTCAAAACTTGAGTTCACCGGAATCACCCGGCCTTTGGCAAAATTCACACATTCTTCGTAGGCAGGCCAGAGTGGTTGGGGTATCACTACACGTTCCAAGGATGAAACGAAACTGGTGATCGTCGCGAAGATGCCAAACCGACCGCCAGGCGTAATCAAGATTTGGTCGGGGTCGATCTTAGCTCTATGTCGCTGGTTCAGCTCGGCTGCAAGAGCTTCTCTTAACTGGGGTAGTCCTGCAGCCGGTCCGTAGCCGATAATGCTCTTCTTTTTGAATGTCGAACTTAATCCGCGTATTACTTGCGGCGGTGCGGGGAAGTTTGGTTCTCCGATCTCGAATCGAGTGACCTTAGTGCCTTGGGATGTGAGCTTCTGAGTTAGTTCGAAAATTTCCTTCATTAACTGGTCCTTCGAACGTTGTGGTTGAGCAGTGTCCTCAACTCGAACTGTTTCCTCGATAAGCAGTTCGCCGAGGCGTCTCGCAAACGATCGATCCAGGCCGAGTTCTACCCCAAATTGGGTAAGGCTATCCATCGTGGCCTTTTCGGCTTCGGAGTCTATCGTCGGTAGGCCTTTGCCATGCTTGATATCGGCAATCTGGCACCCAATCGTTAAGCGTTCCTTGATTAGGGACAGAATTTGCTTGTCGGTTTCACGTATCTTCATCCGGCAGTCTTCGAGCGTGTGCAAAACAGGCGCCACTCTAAATGAGTTCACTGGAACTATCCTACGCTTGATTAAAAATAATCGTTATCGGGCAATCTACCGGTCCACGAATCCGAGTTCGTTACCGTTGGTCGACAGTTTGAGATAGCCTAGCTCTATCGTACGAATTTCTTCCGCGGGCTTGCAGTAGACCCTTACTGTCCCAGGTTCGAAGGTGAGTAGGACTCCGATCTGTACCAGGTATCGGTTTTCGTCGAGAAGACCAACGATGAGATTCCTCAATTCACTGCCTTTCGATTTGGCTAAGAATGAGAGTTTTTCGGGAATAGATACTTGCACTTCTCGCAAAGTGAAAGTTCTCATACTCCCACCATCTAGGAATTTACGATAGCCGTTAACTCGTATTTTCCGCCTGTCGCTCTTGGACCGGGATAAGACTTCGTTAGCCGGCTCGACGGTCATTGATTGTGCGCGACTCCCAGCCAAGATGGGTTGAAGTTCATTTCCGAAGCCCAACCCAATCACCAGGTCCGGTTTGATTCGAGCGATAAGGTCGATCTTATATTGGATCGCCTCTGGATCCGTGATCCAGCCATCAGTGTTTATGATTGTGAGCGAGTCTTCGGCTCCAGCAGATAGTCTTTGAATACCGTCAATCAACTTTCCCTTAACCTGGGCGGGGCTTGTGTGTCCGATGAAGATTCGAGCATCTGGCAATAATTCTGTCAGAGATGTAATCGAGTTCTTTGGCTCTGCTCTAGCTATCGTAGTTGGTGGCCCGAAGTCCGTCTGTCCCACGTCCGCATCAACGATGGACAGTTTCTGCCCTAACAACCTGTTAACCAAGTAGACGCACAGAGTGCTCTTTCCGACGTCGGTCGGCCCAATTACCGCAACCTTTCCTCGGTTCATTTCCGCGAGAGCTTCGGCCGCAAGGCTCCATGAGCGAGGAATCGTGCTGCCTTGAACCTCAAATATTTCAGCTGATTTTCCAAGAGCTATTTCCAAGTTCGCGTGTTGCGCTGTCTCTATCGGAAGTTGTTTCTCATCCATGACAGTAGTTCGTTGATGCGATTGAATTCCTGCTCCCAAAATTGACGCTTGTCCGTCGAGAAGAACGATGGAAGCCGGTCCGCGTACAAGTAACGTATTTTTCGGTGATAATTCGTGCAACATTATCGGTCATCATGCGGAGTTTGATGTGACAATTACAGGTATAGCAGCCAGTGAATATTGCTAAATACAATATCGATTCCTCTCGTCTAGTTGCGGGGCTGGTTGTCTGATGAAGGTTGACGATTATGACGTTCCCGATGGCCTCCATTACACAAAGGAGCATGAGTGGATGATGGTGGAAAACGGTCAATGCCGGGTTGGAGTAACAGACTATGCGCAAAAGTCACTTCATGAGGTCGTATATGTCGACCTGCCGCAGTTGGGTAAGATTTTGTCGAAAAACGCGGCATTTGGCACAGTGGAGTCAGTTAAAGCTGTTTCAGAGCTTTACTCTCCAGTATCGGGTGATATCGCGGAGCGCAACGAGAAATTGGTACAGTCGCCTGAGTTAGTGAATCAAGATCCGTATGGGGCGGGCTGGATCGTCATAGTTAAGCCTTCACACTTGCAGGAGGATATGAACGCGCTGTTAAGCGCCGAAAGTTACGCAGCTTTCCTCAAGGAAGTTACCAAGAAGAAGTGAAGACTCCACTTGACGAAGACGAGGTTCTTCCATTGTTCATGCATTAATTTAAAAATGGGCTCGAAGGCACTAGGTGGACTGAACCCCGCATGGATTTAACGAAAAATTCCGCCCTCGACGAGCGATTGAAGCAGTCGCGGGTGTTTAAGCGACTGGCTTTGAGAAAGCTACAGCAACGAAAGCTGCAAGAAGGACAAGCGCAAAGGGACGTGTACTCTACCGTCGCGTCAGAATTCCTAAACCTTCCATCTCTTGATAACGTCGATCGCCTCTCAACCGTATACGGCTACTCAAGAGTTCGTAGGGCCATCAGTCTCCTCGATAACTTGGTCTTTGAAGAATTCTTTTACGGAAAACTCTACCTTTACCCACTGTGGATTAAACAATTCACCCGGCTACTCGACGCCGCCAGACCGCGAGCGATTGTAAAGGAACTAATGTCCAGCCAAGAATAGATCTCCTGGTGAATAGGGAGACTTATTCCGGCCCCTAGATAAACACGGAAGCAGGGCCGAACGAATCTGCGCTTCGTATGGGAAGGGTAGTTTGATAGTTGTCCGTAGTTCGGGAGAAGATTCCCGTGGGTTGTGCAAGCCTCGACCGAATGATTCGCGGAGGCTTCACTCGGGGAGAGGTGACGTTGATTTATGGCGAAGCCGCGACAGGAAAAACTACGACTGCAATACAAGCCGCTACGTCCTCTGCCAAGATGAATCTAAAAGTGATCTACGTTGATTCAGATCGCTCGTTCACTCAACAGAGGTTTAGGCAAATTGCAGGGAGTCAATTCAAGTACATCAGCGAACTGATCTCACTATTCTTTCCCGACACATTTTCAGAGCAAAGAGCGTTGCTAGAATCACTTGAGAATTATGTTACACCGTCACTGGGAATGGTAATAGTCGATTCAGTTAACTCGCTGTATCGCGCCGCTTTCTCGGACACGGCAAGCATCTTCAGCTTGAACCGAGACTTGGGTGGACAACTGGCATACTTAGGCGAACTAGCTTCATCCCACAACGTTGCATGCATAATAACGAGCCAAGTTCATTCTCGCCTCGCGCCTCCAGTGATTGATATCGAACCGGTTGCACGCCGAACCCTTTTTCATTTTCCGCGAACCATCCTCAGAACCAAAAACACCCCGAAACCAAGTGTCAGAGAATTTGTTCTAGAGAGGATCGACGGGTCGGATATCACCAAAAGTAGCTGTTTGGTGAGACTACAGGAAGGCGGGCTAACCGACTCCGCAGCCTAGTTTTTATTTCCACGGACCAGGACGTTAGCGGCATTCCGTCTGGTGAAAGAATTGTGGCCGCAGCCGCAGGACTGGTTGTCAGCTCTCTACATTATCCTGCCCACTTACTGCGCGAACGGCGCCCCAGTAATCTTCGGCGGCGGACGTCCAATCGATTTGGGAAGAACGCTGCCTGACGGACAAAGAATTCTTGGAGATAACAAAACATTTCGCGGGTTCATCAGTGGAATTGCGGCCGGTACGTTAGTCGGTTTGCTTTGTTCCTACATATTCTCCAGAAATCTGATGCCCATCGCACTCCCAGCCTCAATAGGAGCGTTACTGGGAGATATGGCAGCCGCCTTTCTCAAGAGAAGATTACATATTAGACCTGGAGGCGCGTTGCCGGGAGTGGACCAACTGGACTTCGTCGTTGGATCTATGCTTCTTGTTTCGTTGTTTTCGCCAATAAGCGTCGTGGTCGCCCTGATCTTACTTGTTGTTACCCCACCAATCCACTTTCTAACGAATGTTGGTGCCTATCTTTTGGGTTTGAAGGAACACTACTGGTGAGCGGAATCAGCCGCCTATTTTCGTGTTGATCAGCGAGGTTGAGTAAAATACGACTATGAGCACGGTGAGTGTTCCGAGGATCAGCAGCATGTATGCGTTGCGCGGCCTGTATGCATATCTCGTACTACGGAGCAGCATGTAGAGCCCCGCTAGACCCATAAAGTATAGGAACGCAGCAATCAGACTCTCGTTCAAAGTCTGCTGGCCTAGAGTTCCCTGGATTACGACCGAATATCCGTATGATGTAGGGAGCAGTGATATCGGGTGCTCAAGTATATCGTAAATTCCACCGGCCAAAACAAACCCAACAAAGATGACGACCGCCAACGCCAAAACTGTAGTCGAAGGCTTCATTCTCCGTGTGGTCGGCCCACCCCTAAAGGACCGGAATGAGTAGCCCAAGTTACCGAATAGTCGTTGCATTTTCCATGGCACTTTACGTAACCTGATGCGAAGACCTTCGAACATGTCGCAATTCACTATGCAGTGGGAACGACCAAGAGGCTAAAATATGTTGCCTTGCTTGTGGAGTCCTCTTAAGCGTGGTTGAATAATGCCTCAGAAGATTTTCTGCCAGGAGTGTGGCTCAACCCTTTATCATGGGTTGGAACTCGAAACTCCCGCAGAAATCATACAGAGGCATAACGGGATATGCCCTCAATGTAAGAGGAAACTCGACTTCGAAACCGAAAAGGTCAAGATAGCTCCAAACGAAGATGTAGCGAAATAAGTGACGCTGCGTCCAATATCTTGACGTAAGACGGCCTCAGTGAAGCGGTTTGCCTAAAAATGTGCAAATTCAGGCTTTTCACGATAAGAATGGACACTTGACTGAGTTTGCTGGTTTCAATCTCCCGCTCTGGTTCAAAGGAATCATTCCAGAGTCACTCGCGGTTAGGAATGCTGCAGGAATCTTTGATGTTAGCCACATGGGTAGAGCTTTGGTTCGGGGACGAGACTCACTACGATTCTTGAACCACATTACAACAAACGATGTCTCTTCTCTCACAAATGGCGCCGGTCAGTACTCGTTGCTCTGTAATCCAGTCGGCGGAATCAAAGATGACGTTCTAATCTTCAACCTGCAGCCAGATCAATACTTGATCGTGTACAATGCCGCGAACCGCGCAAGTGACTACGAATGGTTCACTTCGACTAAGGAAGGGTTTGACGTAGAGGTTGAGGACATATCAGACACTGTCGCAATGTTCGCAGTGCAAGGCCCGAAGGCTGTTACGTTAATGAGCAAACTAGCCGACGCACAACTCGGAGATTTGCCACGTTTCGCCTGCAATTGGGCGGAGATTGCGGGATCTAAGGTTCTACTTTCAAGGACCGGTTACACAGGTGAAGATGGGTTCGAGGTGTTTGTCTGGGATGCGCCTATTGGAAATGCGATAAAGGCTCAGAAAGTTTGGGATAGGATACTCGAGGAGGGCAAACCCGTGGGCCTCGAGCCTTGCGGCCTCGGTGCAAGGGACCTTCTGCGACTTGAAGCTGGACTCTGCTTGTATGGCACGGACATGAACGAGAACACTAACCCCTTTGAAGCGAGATTAGGGTTCGTTGTCAAACTCAGCAAGGACTTCATTGGAAAAAGCAGTTTGCTGGAAGTTAAGGGGAAGGGTCCGCGGAAATTGCGAGTTGGCCTTGTAACCGAAAATCGAGTGATACCGAGGCACGGGTTCAGTATCCACCTCAAAGAAGAAGAAATAGGACACGTAACAAGCGGCACCCTCTCTCCACTCCTCGACAAGGGGATAGCATTGGCTTACACAACGCCACAAAACGCCAACCCGGGTAATGTGGTCCAAGTCAGAATCAGGGACAGGTTTGAAGAAGCAAAATTGGTGAAAACCCCATTCTACGATACCAACAAGTATGGTTACTCACGGAGAACCAATAGCGTCTGAATGTTCTAGTCACGCTCCAGCTTTGATCGAAGCCACTTGAGAGGACCTTCGCCATCAGTACTCACGTAAGGGACCATCTTTGTTCTCTCATTCATCGCAGAGGTTGGGTTAAGAACAGTAACGATCGGAGTCCAACGGAAACCCCGCAAGCTCGGCATAGGCGCTCCGCATTCCAGACATTTCTCCAATCCATCCGGGTTGGGAGTGCCGCATTGGGAACAATATATTGGGTTTAGAATCGACCCGCAATGGATGCAATAGCTCCCATCGCTCACGTTTGGCTTTCCACACGATGGACAGGACAAGTATGCATCCGGCATAATGTAATTCCCAAACCCTGCTAAGCTCACTCATCAACCTGACAAGGTTTTCGGACGTTTAATGAGTCGAGGCTCAAACCCGCACACATCGTTATCAAGCCACGCACGGTCAAGTTGCACAAACATTCCGGTATCGATCGGTAGTTCTGCTTCATCAACCTTTTATAACGCGCTCAAAGTCTACCTTCGAAAATCTGCGGGTGCATAAATGTCAGCTACCGGCCGAGCCCTGAGAAAAGCTAGAAGCGTTATGGGCAGGTACGTAAACCGCGAAGTCCTCGCGGATCGTATTGACGGCATCCGCAAATCAGCGTCAGGAATTTCTCGTGGGACCGTTCTTGAATACATAGCTCTCGGGCTGGTTGTAATAATCGCCGTAGCTGTTCGAATAATGCCGATTCGCTGGGGATACTACCTCAATGAGTTTGACCCGTATCTCCAATGGCGGATGGCGCAGTACACAGTAGACCACGGTTTTCTCGCTTGGTTCCAATGGCATGACAGCATGAGTTGGTACCCGTACGGTGCTGACATGCCGACTTGGAATTTGTACGGCGAAGCTTTCGTCGTCGCAGCCATAGTAATGATGCTACGCTTCCTGAGCGTAGGAGTTCAAGTGTTCGATGTAGCTATGTGGTTCCCCATTGTTGCAGGAACCATTACGGTGTTGGTCGCATATTTCCTTGGAAAGGACTTTTGGGGCAAGGGCGCTGGAATGTTAACTGCCTTGTTCTTGGCGCTGAACCCTAGCAGCATCGGTCGAACTCAACTTGGCTTTCTGCGTCACGAGCCCCTTGGGATTCTTCTAATGCTATTGATCTACCTATTCTTCCGACGGTCAACCGTCCCTACTTCCTCAACACGCAAAACCGTTGCATATTCCGCGTTAGCAGGCCTATCACTTTTCTATCTCGCTGCAGAATGGGCAGGCTCTCTCTACCCACTTGACTTGCTCCCCCTCTACGTAGTCATAATCGTTTTGATCGGCCGCTACTCGAAGAAACTCTTCCTTAGCTACTCAATATCGGTAGGCATCTTCCTGCTCCTCACACCGTTTCTTGTCCCGAAACTAGGATTTGGTTCACTTACCGACCTGACGTGGTTGGCGGTTATCGTCGGAGAATTGGTGCTGGTAGCTCGAGAAGCCTCCACGTACCTCGAAAGTACAAAGATGCGGCTGTACACGTTAGCAGCCGTGGTGTTGGGGACTGGGGCAGTGGTCGCAGTTCTTGCCTACTTCAACATCGCTCTAATACCTTACGGCAAATTCTACGCAGTCATCAACCCCTTCGTGCGCGGCAGTTTTCCGATAATCGCGAGTGTCGCAGAGCAGCAACCTGCAACATGGGGGAGCTTCTTCTATGAATTTGGAGCTATAACTTTCCTAATCCTATTCGGAATAGTGTTCGTAATCCAGAGGGGTAGAAACGAAGACATATTCCTCATCATCTGGGCCGTGACTGCTGTCTACTTCGCCGCTTCTTTCGTACGTCTGACATTGTTACTTGCCCCCGCTTTCTGTCTCTTGGGCGCAATTGGTACGGTTGAGTTAGGGAAGCCGGCCGTTGACATCGTGCGAGAAGCCGTGATTTACCCAAAACGCAAAACTCGGGTAATCTCCAGAATCGGCAGGGAGTTTGGGGTTGCGATCTTCCTGATTCTCCTAATCGCCATTATTCCAACTTTCTGGACTGCTGTACGTGGATCATACCAACCCGCTACGATTGTCACTTCCAGCATCCCAACCGCTCCAGCAGCAGGTAATGAACTGCAATACCAAGATTGGCTTGAAGCATTATCGTGGATGCGTCTGAACACGCCCCCAGATTCTATTGTTTTCGCATGGTGGGATTACGGCTACTGGATAACAGCACTTGGTGATCGTAGTACAATTGCGGACAATGGAACCCAAAACTCGACGCAGATAGGAATGATCGCCCAAACATTCCTTGACAATATCTCAATGGCAATACCCAACCTACAACGTTACAATGTCTCGTATGTGGCAATATTCATCACTCCCTCGGGTGGAAGCTCAGGGGGCTGGCAGGGATTCGGTGAGGACGGCAAATGGTATTGGATGGCACGAATCGGCAACAACACTATGTGGAACAAATACCAAATCACGTTTGTTGAGACAAACACAAACCCTCAGACGGGGGCAAGCGATTACGCACGAATAATCAAGGATCCTACAACGAACAAGATCGTAAGTAACGACTCAATCACAACCAGCGCGCAGCTCAACTCCGATTCGATGTTGGGCTACATGATGACCTTAGCAACGTCAAGTACTCAAACGACACCGTCACCCTACCTCACGCAGGTATTCCAGTCCACAAACAAGTTCGTATACCTATACAAAGTAAACTTGATCAAATCAGACTCCATCACGATGCGCCCAGTCAAAACACCGATCGCGTACGGCACTCCGGTGGTCATGACCGGAAACATAACCGGTACTAGTGGAACCCCACTCTCCTCGCAACCTGTGCAAGTCGTCTTAGAGTCGTCTGTAGATAGCGGTCAGTCGTGGCAACAAATTGGGACTACTACCGCAGCACCAAACGGCGCGTATAATTACACGGCAGTCCCGGACGCGGGCACTTACTTAATCCGTGCCCATTACCTTGGCACTCCAACATACGGCGAGGTCACTTCAACCCCCGAACCGCTAGTCGTCACAAAGGCGAACGCCACCCTAACCCTTTCGACTTCACCATCAACATTCAACGTAGGTCAAAACATCACAGTTACTGTATCACTTTCGCCCTTCGTCACAGGCACAAACGTAACAATTGCATACACTTTCGACAACAAGACATTCACCCCGATCAATACGCTACTCATGACCTCAGAGACAATGAGTTTCACTTGGAAGGCTGATGTCCCAGGCACTTTCACGCTTGTTGCTACTCTGCAGGCCGGTGTAGATTACAACCCGGCCACCGCATACATTACAATACGCAGATCGTAAGTAAGGAACAAGAAAAGTTTTCGCAGCGAAATCGTCGGGTTCCTACGGGTTCTCTGGTTGACGTAGCTTCGCGTATTTGTCGTGAGGTGAGAACCTCAAGGGTTGTGGGCTTACTGTTTGCGCTCCACATTTAGGGCAATTTGATTTCATTGTATACGTCTTGCAACTAGGACATTTTCTTATGAGCCACTTCATCCTACTTTGCGCCCTTCGCCGCCGAGGCTCTTGATCGAGTTTAATGCTTCCTGCATGGCAAGGTTCAATGTCGCCTGAGCGTCGGTTATTTCCTTGCTTCTAACTTCAAACCGGTATTTCGGGGACCCAAGCGTGTACACTTTAATCGTGGTCCCGCGCGATTTCTTGACCTTTTTCGCCCCATGCAAGGCTTGTCGAATCGCTTCAAGGCCTTCAGTCTTTACGCACGTCAGTTCTACGGTGCCTGTAACCTTAGCCTTCTCCAGCCTGATCTTGCTTTTAGCAACCTCAGTTAGTGCCTTTGCCCAGTCCTCACCTATTCCGAGCTTGGTGAACGTTTCTTCTCCTTCATCTGTTGCTTCTTCAAACGCGTCGAATGGGTTATCGAACTTCTCGTAGATCACGTCTCTAATCTTTGCTACGTCTTCGTCGCCAACTTTCAATCGTTCAGCGGCACCTTTGATTATAGAGTCTGCCTTCTTCACCTTCTTCCATTCAAGCATCTTCTCCGATTTTTCACGGCCAGTGACTCTGCGGAGTGAAAGGTCAACTTGGAAGCGTTGGGGATTTACCCGTAAGACTTTCAGGACGAGTTTTTGGCCTTCCCTCACGTGGACTCTAATGTTCTTTACGTATGTGCTTGCGATTTCTGAAATGTGAATTAATCCCTCGACGCCGTCGTACTCGTCGAGTTTGACGTATGCCCCGTAATCCACGACACGTGTAACGCTGGCTACGACTAGGTCGCCGACTTCAGGATATTCAACGGGGTTGGACACGAGTTTTCGCCGATTTATCCGAGTACTTGAACTACTTCCGACTTGAGCGTCGCTTTTCCACCAGTAGGGTCGGCTAGTACCTCATTGCAAACCGAGCAGTGCGGGGCAAGGGATGGCCTGTCAAAGATGACTTGCTCATTTCCACATTTCGAGCACTTGACTCTGATGAAGTTACTCTGAGGTTTCGGGATTAATTCTCCTTTGACCACTTCTCATTCCCACCCTAGTGAAGAAATTGTCTGAGAGGAATCATGCAACATAAGTGTTATGCCTCAAGCAACCGATGACCGAGATCCGCCTGAAGATAGGCTGATCGTGGTTAGGTGATCTCTAGTTTGCGAAGCCTAATTCCGAATCTGAAGGTTGCAGAATCGCAGGTTCGACAAGTAAGCTTGAGCAACTGCTTCTTCGTGGTCTTAGCTGTTCTTTTGAGTTTGGGAAACTTCTGACCACCATATCCATGTTCGTCACGTTCGTGACGCCTGTTGCCGACGGCCATTGCCCTGTCCTTACCCTTCTTGTATATCGACACTTGATGATCAGTATGAGTCTTGCATTTTGGGCAGTAGGTCCTCATTTCTTTAGGTGCTTTCATACTGATCGGCTCGAGTTCGCTACTAGCCCTTCGCGTTCTATTTATTGTTGATGGCGGTCTGCATCATCTTTTTTCGCGGTTTTGTGAAAGTTTTTTACCTCAATTTCTTTCGCGGCGCCTTGCTTAACCAACGCCTGTGCATTTTGGTTGGGCAGAGAGCCTACGTCTTCTTTCTTGTATGGTCCGTAAATCTTTAGATCAGTCCCAACTATTTCTGGGATGTCTTGCAGAAATCTTACGACTGACAGTTGAATAGTTTCCTCAGATGTGGGGTTCTTGGTGCCGGCGGCCTCGTTTCTTCCCTGCTCGAAAGTTTGCAGTGAGTCATGGATGCCTTTGACTAGAGTCCTCTCTTCCTCCGTCAGACCTGTGGCGTCCATGTCGCCGCGGTGTTTTGTGATGTTTACAATTTTCTGAAGTCTTGTCTCCTTCAATTCCCTTAGAAGCCTAGTTACCACGTCCTTTTCCTTCAGGGTGAGGCGGCCCTGCAGTGTGTTCGCCTCCAAAGTGGCAGAATCTTGCTCCAAGCCGTTTAGGTACATTTGCACCCTTTGATAAAAGTCACTTGCGAGAGGTTGAGTCTTCTCAGAGCCTTTCTCAGACTTCCATGCCCTGTACAGCTCGTTATACACGCCTAGTTCACCGGAGAGGCAACACCTTTTGCGACGAGCAGTACGGCAGCCGCAAGTGGCAATTCAACTTTCTGATCGGCGTATGGGCCGAAGGTTTGACCCCTCAGCCGAAGTTCAGGCGCTTCTGTAATCTCAACTTTCTGCGTACCTTCAAAAACGACGGGTTCATCGAATGGGTCAAATTCCTCTAGCCGGTCTAGTTTGACTAACGTAGCTTTCAGGCCTGTCTTTCCGTTTAGCGTACCCGGCATTCTGATCAGCCTGTGGACGTCGGTTGTGACGACCGTGTCGATCTTCGCTGGTAATGCGACTAAGCTCATCGCTTTTTCAACGATGTTCCTCCAGATTTTCTCGTTGATTCTCCATTTATCCTGAAATGAACTCCACAACATCTTCCTCGACCATTCAGTCCGAATTCGTTGACGATCGTTCACGATCTGGGCGGCTGCGCCACGCGTGAAGCCAAGTTCAACCAACGAGTTTTGATCCCACTCCGTGAGAATCTGGTATACACCACGCGCCAGTCTGCCCCGCCAACCTAAATCCGTTAAGTCTGGACCAACTATGATTGGATGTTTGCTGTCGAAGAGGTCTTGGTACAAACCTTGTTCCGCCGGGTCTAGCCCCAGTGCCATAACGTAATCCACTATCTCTCTCCTCTGGACGTCGTCTAAGGTCTTCAAACTGTCCGAGACTATGTGGAGGTGGTATCCCCTGTGGCCTGAAAAGAAAAGATGCATTTCATTTGATTTGATTCCAAAATCTTCTGCGAGAAATTCTAGGAGTTTTAGCACTTCTTCCTTAGCTGCAATGAGGCACCGGTCGCAGAGCCATGCTTTTTCATCGAGTTTTTCGTTTCCACATTTGGGGCATTTCAATGGTTTCTTTCCCCTCCGTGTTTCTTTGCAATTCGTGCAGACCCACATGTCATGCTTCTCCTTACATGGTGTGTCGATGTGGTCTGCATCGACATCGAAAACGACATCGGAGCCTAGCCACCCTTTTCTTTCCATCTCAAGCTCAGGGTGCTGATAATATGCTGTTGAGTAGTAAACGTCGGAGGGCGACAATGACAACAATGAATTCGTGAACACGCTGAAATCATGGAACGCCTTATGCCTCACCATTACACGTTCGCGGAAGAGTAAGAAACCGAACTCTCGCTCTACCATAGACGGAGGAGGCCTAAGCGAGGCAACACTTCCCTTGTAGTATTCTTGAAATTTGAGTTTAAGAAATTCGAAGCGTTGCGTTTGTGTCTTAGCCTGCAAATTCTTCCCATCGATTCGTGAAGTTCTCAGATCTTCGCGAATATCGTGTGGGAGAGCCGAGCATATAGCTTTAGCATGCGCTCAGTTCATAAGCGGGACCCAAGACTCATTTGAACGGTTGAATGAAATGAGCGAAGGCTACGTAAAAGTAGGCCAAGTTGCCGATTTCCCTGTTGGATCTCTCAAGAAGGTAATGGTGGGGGTAGATGAGGTAGTGGTGGCCAGCGTTGGAGGTAAGCTGTATGCAATTGCGGATAAGTGCACTCATAGAGGAGGACCACTTAGCGAAGGGGAATTGGAGGGCAGTACCATAATCTGTCCATGGCACGGTGGCAAATTTGATCTTACCACTGGAAAAGTGGTTAGCCCACCGCCTATGAAGGACGAAGCCTCCTTCACTGTAAGAATCGAAGGCACCGACGTACTACTCAAGAAGATGTAGCTGCACGATCAGCTAAGCTTCCTTCTCGCAGACACAACCGCCGAAAGCACCACAACCGTTGCACCTGCAATTATTTCAAGAAATATTTGCTCTGAAATGGTTGGAGTGTAGACTGCGGTTACGGATTTTGGGCCATCCATCAAAATCAAGTTTGAACGAGTACCATCAGGGGTAGCCCAGTAGGTCAGAACGTACTGGACACCAAAATAACCCAAAAGGCCGGGGGCGAGCACAATTTCGGGTGCAGCCACAGTAGCGTTGCTGTTTGCGTCATACCATCCTCCACCACTAGTCAGACCAAACGGGGAGTCGACCGTGAGTAGATATTGTGGCGTATAATTGACTATGATCAAAGGATTCGGTGTGCCCGTGGAATTTGCGTTGTGAAATTCATAGCGAGTATCAACTGTTACTTGGATTTCGTGGTCGAACGCGACACCTAGACTAGACCCTTTCAGGTAGTAGAGGTCGGCCCATGACCCTCCCGAAACCTGCATGATTTCACTGCCGTTCACGCGGACGGAAACCTTGAGCGTGGAAGGAATTCCGTTGATGACTAAGGTCTGACGGAAGAAACCTGTCGCGGTCCTTGCGTCTAGTTTTCCGAAGCCCCAGGTCGCAGAACCCCCTGTAACTAGACCAGTGTTTGAATCAAGCCGTGCTGTTCGCCGGAGTATTCCTGGAATATCGATTGCTTGAAGGTTGGGTGCGTATTGGAGCATAAGAGCGATGGTGCCGGCCACGTGTGGGGTCGCCATGCTAGTGCCCGCTAGAACCCTGTGGTATCTGTCGGGGTCACTCGAAGTTTGGGGTACTGCGCTTGACCTTGCCGAAACGATGACTTGGCCGGGAGCTACAATGTCAGGCTTGATGCGACCGTCTCTAGTTGGACCGAGAGAGCTGAAAGACGAGATCTCGCCTAGGGAGTTATCTGTGCTCCCGTAGGTGTTTCCGTCCATTCCTACCCACGAAGTCTTTGTTATGTATGAGCCAACAGTTACGACGTCAGTTGCTGTTCCGGGTATACCGATCGTGTCCCGGGGATCGACCATGTAACCATTCCCCGGCAGAAAGACTGAGCCCGGAAAAGTGCACGTGGAGGAATCGGTCCAAGTGTTCCAGAGTCCCTGAGAGTGGACTTGGAGGGCTACCAAGCTCACACTCCAACCATCTAGTGGGAGGGGATTCGTTGAGTTAACCTCCATGTAGAGTTCGTTGCCATTAGGGAATGAAGCAGCGGTTGTGTTGAGTTGGCCGAAGCTGGTGTTTGTTCCTCCAGGAACGGTTAGAACCGGGTAGGATGTGCCGTCGGGAGCATGCAGCGTCGCGGAGATTTGGTCCTCCGGGGAATACCAGACGTCTATGGCTACGTCGACGGTTGTTTGCTTAAACTCAAGTCGGAAGGTAGTGTTTTGGCCTTGGGATATTTGTCCGTCGATGTGGTCTTGGTCTTCCGCTGCGTTGCCTGCAGCTACAACGATGGGTGTGCCTGCTTTAACGAAGGCGTCGAGGGCACGTTCGAATGGGTCGGAGCCGTCGTGGGCACCAATGTTGCCGCCTAGACTGAGGCTGACAACTAAACGCATTCGAAGCGAGTCTGCTTTCCTAATCATGTAGTTTATGCCGTCGAGAATCTGGTTCGTGTCAAAGGTCCAGCTATCACCATTACACACCTCATAACCGCTCTTCACGAAAATTATGCTTGCTTCAGGCGCGACACCGGTATAGTTACCAGTTGCCATACCAGAGCTCGCTGCGATTCCGGTCACATGCGTCCCATGCCCAAACGTGTCTTTCTCGGGGCATGTTCTCGCTTGTATGTCCGCTGATGTGCATTCGTAGCCGTAGTTGAATCCTGACGGTGGGCGGCCTGAGGTGGTTTGGTCCCATACGTAGAGAATCTTGGTTGTACCGTTAGGAAAAGTGAAATCTGGGTGCGTAGTGTCGATTCCCGTGTCGACGAATCCAACAATCACACCTGCCCCGGTTACATTCCTTCCAAAAGGATCTTTGACCTCACTCCAGACCAGAGGCGCTCCAACGTCGGGCACGCTCTTATCGAGTTGAACACTGAGAGGGTACGATTTCTCGATACTGATGATGAAGGGAAGCCGGGTCATCTCAGCTAACACCTCCGAGCGAATTTGGACAACGGCTACTGGCCCGGCTACGGTGGTAACAGTACCGTAACTTTCAAGAAGTTGGACATCAGCCGGGCTGAGGTCGTTTTGACCCTCTACCAGGACAGAAAAAGGTCCAGCAAACGGGATAGAACCACGGATCATCACAGGAGCTTGGTGTGAGGGCGTTAGAGGAACCAGCGGTCCGAGCACAACCAGCAAGGCCAATGCGACAAGTACAGTGCCTGTCTTTTTCACTAATTAATCCCTGTTTCCTAGAGGTTGTTCTCGGACGGGTTTGGTTCGCTCCCGACGCATGATGAACCTTGCTTTTCTTCGGTAGTAGGATAGTGGATGTGTTATGCTGGCGCACAGTTCGTCTGGATTGACGCATATGCCGTGGGTCCGCATCGTGGCGCAGTTAGGGGCCGTGTACTTTCTCCTGGAACCACGTTTACCAGCTATGTGTTCCACCTGATAGCGCGCTATGCGTTCATCAAAATCACTGAACGCTTTGAACATTTTGAGGAGATCGTCTTCATTGGTTCCAATGTTGAGTAGGAATGCGGCCATCGCGAAACGCCCCATGTGCGATATGTGTTTGCTAGTCTGAAGAAGACTGAGCAAGTTCTTCATGCAAGGCGGCATCGCTGAAGCCATAACCGCATGAGGCATTTCATCCGACGCCAGATGCTGTGACCTAGCTTTGAGCATGGAACGTAGCGGTTCGACTCGTCGTGCAAGCTCGTTAGGAAGGGCAACGGTTTTGTCGGCTGTTTTCTCCAGAACCCGTTCCTGAACCTCTTCTTCGAGTAGCCTAGCAAAATCCTCCCGGGGAAGAAGAACGTAACCTCCCGTAAGGACCCGGTTGACTAGTTTCCACCTTAAATCGTGTATTCTAGCAGAATTCCGCACGTAGAACCTAAAGTGCAGCGCGAACTCGAAATGTGTCTCTCCCACATCTCTTTCAACCAGCTTCGCATCCCAACCAAAGGAACCAGTGGCGATCTGCAGCAGTTTTTCGGGGGTTTCATACCGGAGTAGCTCGTATGCTCGCTTAGCCTCAGCAAGTGCATACCGTCTTCGAGTCCTATCGTCCCCTATCGAACTGATCAGCATTAGAGCGGTTGGGTATGCGAGGATGTCAACATCCTCCTGAGTCAGGTCAGCCGCTATTCTCCCGCTGAACACTCCCTGCCTAATTCGTTCCACCGCGCGCTCAAGGATTGGGATCATTTCCGGTCGAGTCAGTTCTACGGGGTCGATGTTGCGGGACCTTATGTAGCTCGACGCCTCTGATGTGAATGGGAACTTTGCAAGATCAAGCTTCGTCAGAAGCGACTGCGTGCTAACCGCCTCTACGCAATGAAATACAGACTGAAAGGGGTCTTACATTTGGGCGTTAAAGCGTCTACTCCGCTTCGATTCTTGGTGCCAGGAAGTAGAGCAGCTTGCCCTGTTGGGGCATCTCATACTCCAATTTTACTGGCATATTCGTTGAGAACTCAAGTGTCACGAGTTCCGCGGCTGATGCTCCGGCTTTCGATATTTCCGCGAGGTAGTTGAGGTTGTAAGTTGCCTTGCAAGGCTCCTTAGCCTCAAGTTCCAGCAAAACCTCGCTACCCTTCTCCAATTCGATCTTCGCTCCACTCAATTCCGTAACTGCTTCGGCTACAAATTTGTCAGAGGTTGTTTCAAACCTGACATTATCGCTGACGGTTTGAATCTGGTCGATTATGTCTTTGAAGCTTGAGCTAATCATCTTAATCTTTGTGTTGAAAGCAATCTTAGGCGTTGGGACTTCCTCATCGCCCGGGTCGAGGGTTGGCAGTGTGAATGTGGTCTTCCATTTACCCTTGATGACCATGTTTAATTTGCGGGTTGTTTCGTCGTAGGACATTTCGAGTGGTTCTTGTCCGGCGCCCCTAAGTTTCTTCACAATATCAGTAACGTTAAGTCGTATCTTTGTTGGCTGAAGGCACGTGTATTCTTCGAACGCGGATTTATTCCATTCAAAGTCGACCATAGCGACATGGGACGGATCCATGGATCGGAGTTTGATCCCCTCCGGCGAAGCGTTAACGTCCGCCTCTTCAATCAACGTCGATATGGCGGCAAGCATGTTCCTCCACAGCCTAGCATCACTAATCGTTGCCTTGAACAATCATTAACCACCGAGTATTCGACAGTGTCCTAGTGAGCCAAGCTTACGCATTTTAATTGAGCGGTGCCAGCTGAAACCCGGTGTTCTAGGAATTTTCTCGCCAGGTTGTTCCGCAGCTTGTGCATCGGAAAAACTGTGTTGACGACTCGTCAGCGCCACGAGTTTGGACCAACCAGTAAAACGCTTCCTTATGTCCGCATTTCGGACAATCGACCTTAGTCTTAGGCAAGGTTCGAATCTTCTGTTCCTCCTTGCCGATCACGACTACGTTCTCTTTCTGTTGCTCGAGTATCTGCACATTGCGGTCTGAGCGCTTGGTTTCGTAGCCGCATTTTGGACAGCTAAGTACAACCGCCTTCTGCTTCTTGGTGGGCAGAAGCGCGAGGCCGCACTTTGGGCAAAACTGCACCTTTGATAACGACCAGCCAGCCCAATCAATACGAGTTCCATTTAAGCGTTACTTGATTTCGGCTCGTCTTAACTGAAGCAAACGCGCGTTTCACATGACCTAACGGGCCATCCGTCGCCTTTGGTCGGATTCTCTAAAGAGGCTACTGAAAATTATTGGCAGAGAGCCACAAAAACAGCGATGTTGCAAACGAACGTCAGCGGGTTTATTCATAGCCGTCGAATCATAGGTTCAACTTCTTTGAAAACTTCAGCCGCGTCGGTTCTGTCTGCTGAAATAGCTAGATACCCGCCCCTAAGAGGTGTTAGTAATACCGAGTCTTTCTCAAGGTTTACGATTAGGCTTTGCACCTTCCCAGCGCCGCCGGTTGGGGAGAGTCGTTCAGCGATGCCGGTCATCAATTGAGGTCCGAACTCCATGAACGCCCTATCCTCCCTTTCGGACGTATAGCTTGTGAGGCCCGGCCGCATCTGAGAGAATGCGATTCTGCCGGACTCGGTTGAGAATGACGTCCACCTGATCTTTAGGTGTAGCTGAAAAATTTCTTCAGGAGATATCAGTGTAGACAAAACTCTCAGAGAACTCCGTAGGTATTCTTCATCCCTGCGAACTTATCAGTCTTGAGCGCTGATAGGTTTTCATTAATCTTAACCTTGTGCTGTTAGACGAGAAACCTACGCCTTGAGGCTTGTTGAACGAGTAAATTTGCAACCCTAACCGCCTCCGGTATCCTGCTAGTGGGAGTACAACCTACCGTAAACACTTGTTCCGCATTCGCTCTGCTTAGCCCAACCGCTAAAACTAAAAACTGGCGCCCATTGATAACAATTCCATAGCGTTGGATGCCCCGCGTGCCCTTGCTCTTTTCCGGTGCGCTCGAGATGTGTCGGTTGGTGGTAGCGATTACTGGAAGCTTCACCCTCCGCGCCAAATCGGTTATGTTGACTTTCCAGCCGGGAACGAGTTGCTCTTTCAAGATTATTGCATGAAGCTGTGAATGCTGTTTTGATTGTTTGATCACTCTGGATAACGCGGAGTTCTGGTTTGTTCCGTTCATTTCTATGGCGCAGCTGATTACTCCGTCCAGCCATAAGGAGCCTCTGAAGACCACGCCCACCACTAGTATCCTGTGATCTTTCCTAGCGGCGCTTAAGCCCAGTATTCTAGCTTCTCTCTTAATCAACCTCTAACAACTACGCTCGCGGAAGACGTTCCGCCGCTACTTTCAGGAGGTCGGATAATCCTGCTTGAGGTCCATCTGAGTTCTGGCTTACTAACCGAACGCTCTCTTCGATCGTTAGGAGTTGCTTGCGGTATGCTTCCATTAACAACGATTCGGAGGCGTTTGCAAGGTCCTTCTTTGATATTCGCGTCCCTAGGTATTGCCTTAGGCCAGCCAGCTTGAATGCTTCGGACAGGACCTTGTCGCTGACTTTCACCCCTTTGGGGTAGCCGTTAATCTGGGTTAGGGCGAGAGAGTATACGAAGTTAATGAAAGCGTCTCCCAGACTCGCCAGCTGTCGATCGCGCATGACGCGTTGAATCGGTTCTACGTTGCTCATCAGGTAGGCTCGACGGCCTTAGCGAACTTTTCATTGAACTCCTTGTTTAGTTCACGTACGTTTTCGAGTGCGTTTAACAACGTCTTCTCAGGTGAGACCTCCCGTTTCGTTCTGACATAAATGATACTCGAACGAATGAGGGGATGTGGTTGGTCGTAGCCGGCTAGCTCGACGTTCTTGTCTTCGAGCAGAACATTCTGTAGTAGGTTACAGAATGTGTGGTCCTCACCGATTATTTCGAGCCTAAGCTCATTTTTTGACTTTGATAGAACCTTAACCTCCATTTCTCCCACCTCTACTCTGGTTTCATTAAATCTTCAGCGAGTCTTCTCCTTTCAATGTTTCCGCATGAGGGACACTGTAACCTTCGGTTCGTAAACTCCAGTACGCTTCCACACCTTGAACAGAACGCTTTGATTACTCCTAATCCGCGTCCCGCTGTTGTTAGTTGTGGAATCCGGTTAGTCATATCGATTACTCGAGCACGAATGATGTCCCCCGCCTTACAAACATCCGACATACTTCGTTCATAACGTGGGCTGGATGATGAAATATGAAGTATTGCTGTGAACGGAGTCTGTATGGCCTTGTCGTCTATTTTCCAGATGCTTACTGTAGCCATCTTCTCTTGGGCATGAATTACGGAGGCAATGACTGTCGTTCCTTCTTTCGGAAGTAGGACGGTCCTTGTCGCAGGCACAACCGTCACTCTCTTGTTCTTCAGGTCGATTCGTGCGTTACCCGTGAAGTTAGCATATATTGTGCCTTCAGTTTCATACGTCCCGGCACCGGGCAAGAATTGTTCTATGACGCCTATCTTATCGCCCGGCAGCACGGGTTGAACCATTTCACTGGGTGTCTTACTCAAACCTCATTACCTTTACTACGCAATCACTCCTCTAATGATCACACGTCGACTGAAAGTCGGCTGAGTTGGGTTGGTGATTGCACAGATTCGCGAGGGTTAGCTGCAGCCTACTATATAAGCACGGGTTCAAATTGCCGCTAAGTTCGGATGATTCGGAACACATCAACCTCAACGGATCTTTTCGGTTTTCTGTGGAACGAGAATTGATGTGGTATCTCCATCTTTGTGCTCATGATTCGTTCCCCTTTGAGTGCTTGATTTTGTAGCCATTGTTCAAGAAAGTTGCGTGTTGAGGATTTGTGAATACTGTAGATGACAGACGCTAGATTTTGTGCGCATTGTAGGAATTGAAGATCCGCGTGAGGTCGCTTGGTGCCGAACGGCGGGTTCATGACGACCGTGTCAAAGGTACCTCGAATGATTCCAATATCTCCGACAATCCAAATCACTTCCTCACGAAGAACCTTCGCACTTTGCGATGCGGCACGAATGCTTGAAGCGTCTATGTCCACGCCAACGACGGTTTCTGCGCCGAGAATTGAGGCACCGAGCGCCAGCCGACCGGTTCCGGTTCCAAGATCGAGGACGCACTTCTCTCGGATGTCATCATATGCATAGCAAGCCGTGAAGAGGATTTCAGCCGCTAGATCTGCTGGAATGGTGTATTGTTCGAGGGAAACGACGGGTTTCGGGTGAGGATTCACTTTCTGTATTGCGATTGCTAGATCATGTTTGCGAATTTGGATGAGTGGGCTTGTCAAGGCAAGCTGCCTTAGTGCCATTCTTCCAACGTCATACCTTTGGTGTACTCATCCCAGCTCTTCTTACCGAGCGCTATCATCACCTCTTCAGGGTTCAACATAGGTTTGCGATACCGTTCTTGGTCATCGGTACTTATGCGTGGACAGGAGATCTCAACGTAGGCATCCAGGTCTGTAAATGACTCGAGCGTTTCAGGAATCACTTCTGCAGCGCATATGAGGATCGTCGACTTTCCGTTTGCCTCCAACAGTTCCTTTAGGCGACGCGCTAGAGCGATATTCATCTGGCTACTCTTCATTCCCACAATGATGCCGACCCTCTTTGTCTCTTTGAACCTCTCGATGTTTATCCACCTCTTCCTGAGCAGCCTACGGCAGACTTCGGTCATGTCTTTGGCCGTTTGCTGAAACGGGTCGACTACGATTGTCCGTTTGCCTGTGGCTAAGGGTATTCCAATGGCGTGAAAGTCCCCTCCGCTCAACACGACGATGGCGTCTACCTTCTCTGCGAGCGCCCGCACGCTACCATAGTCACATCCCAGCACCTGACCAGGATATCGTAGCCAGCCTGACGCTCTACCAACTACAACCTCTTTGCCACTATTCTCCAGGATTTCTTTCGCTTTCCCGAGTTGGTGTATGTGTTGAATGTTCGAAGCAAGCCCGATCGTGTGCTCTTCCCCCAACATGTCTACGGCCTGCTTCATCGGTTCCTCTACAGGCACATCGGCGTGCGCCTCTACGTACAGAACGTTCTCTTCAGGAAACTCCCCCGGTATCTCTGCGTGGCCGATGTGCACAAGCAGATCCGCGTGAACGTGAGCCTTCGGATCTAATGCGAGGTCACAAGCGCCATAGCATGGATCACCTGAGACGAAAACCTCAACACCTATTTCCTTCTCGAGAAACTTCGCGAGTTTGAATCCGATCGGTTTTAGGCCTTCGGGCATTTGGAGGAGGATGCGTTTTGAGCCGCGCCTTCTTATCTCTTCGATGATCTTAGCTTCTTCGAGCTGATACATGGTTAAACGGGTGTTAGCTGGATAACTGCCCAACTTAACCGTTCCCTCGCTTGGAGTAGGGTCACAGGGCCTTGTCTCTAATGGAAATTCCAACTAAGTTCGTCGAAAAAGTGAAGTTCGTTCAGACTATATTCACCGACGTCGAAACTGAATATGACCAGCTTCTTCACTTGATGACCTTCACCTTCGACTCTGTTTGGCGAGGTAGGATGCTATCAAAGATTGATTTCCACCATGAAACTATGATATTGGATCTCGCGTGTGGAACTGGACTGGTTACGTTCGAACTTGGACGTCGTGCAAGAACCGGAAGCCTAATTGTGGGCTTAGATCTAAGCCCCGCAATGCTTAGAGTCGCCAGACGAAAGAACACAACAACGCCGAGTAATTGTTCGATAGAGTTTGTTAGAGCAGTTGGGGAATCTCTGCCGTTTCGCGAAGGTTTCTTCAACTACATTACTGTAGGCTTGGCGTTGCGTAACTTCGCGAACAAGCTGGCTGTTTTCAAAGAGAGTCTGCGGGTTCTGATGCGATCGGGATGGTTCTTCTCGGTTGATTTTGTTCACCCGGATAACAATGTCGTGTGGATGGTTTACCGATATCACATATTCCACGCCCTTCCAGCGTTCGGCCGCATCGTGTCTACCTACTGGAACCGAACCCTGATCTACCTAGCAAACACAATCCTGATTTCGACTCGGGTGCCTGAGATCTGCAAACTTCTTGAAGAAGCAGGCTTTCGGCGCACTTTGGTGGAGAAAATGAGTTTGGGGATTGTGGCGTTAGTTGGGGCACGGAAGTAACTTACATCTTGGATTAGTTTTGGGATGATTAAGCCGGTCGCTAGTGCAATTATCGCATAACACTCCAATTGCACGATAGTCCATACAACCCTTCGTGAAACGCGAGAGAGAAAAGAAAACCACCCTATCCCTACTGGGACGTTTGGCTGGGCAAGACGGCTTGCAGTAAATCCCGGTCGATTGCACGGCAAAGACGAAACTACCATCGCAGCGTTTGTCTCTGGCTAGGACAGCAGTCCACACTTGAGTGTCGGTGTATAGACGTTCTCGGCTCTCAGCTACCAGCTGCGGGTCGACCTCGCTCGGGTTGATACTTGACATGGGTGGTTATTGGAGTTGACGAAATAAGTAGTTTGACTCCGAATCTTGCGATCAAAACATCCTTTTTCTAGCTGCAGTGCGCTGAGTTGATACGTGTCTGGTGGAGTTCCGGTTGTTTACCATACCTGAATTGTATTCATATTCCGCCCGTGTGAGGAGAAACTTCGCTGAGAAGCTCGCTGAACTGCCCGTTGATGTGGTTGTCAAGAACAGGGAAGCCAGCTTCTACACCATGAAGAACATTCTAGTCCACATGATTGACAACGAGGATTGGATCGTCAATTGGGTAATCCATGGCAAATCGCGAGAATATGTACGCAAGAAATCAGAGGAATATACAAACATGACACAGGTCCTTCAGCATCTCGATGAAGTCGAGGGCAGGACCAGCGCATTCCTGAAAACCGCTAACGAACAAGAGTTCGATAGACGAGTTGACTTTGCCCTAGCTTCGGGAAAGACCTTCAACCTCTCAGTCGAAGAATGCCTCTTTCAATCCTTTACGGAACAGCTTTACCATTTAGGTGAGCTCATCGCTCTACTATGGCAGGATAACATTGAGCCGCCTAGGATGCAATGGTTCTGGAACAACCCCAGAGAACGCACGGCCTAGGGCGCACAGATGAGGGATGCAATCCGCCTAGCCAATGCCTTTGTGCGATCTTATTACCCATGAGGCTTTAGTAATTTGGAAATCTCACCATGCGATGACACCTAGCAGCTTTGCGGCAACCTGAAACGAAAATTCACATGTTTATTCTATTACAATTGGACTAAGTAATTTATACAAGCAGCCCAAACGTGACTCTGATTTTCATGACTACGGACGTTGAATTCGATAACAGAATCCATGACTTGGTTAAACGGGAAAGTGAGGTTGATGACCTGTTCAAAGATATCAAGAATGGCAACGGAGAAAATTCTCTGCGCTATCTTACACTAAGAGATGCCTGCAAAGAACTGAGAAAGGGAATACTCAGAAGCGCAATGTCAGCAGGATTAACGAGGGAAAGCATCAACATGAAGATCAAAGAGGCAAGAAACGAGACAATAGCAGCTCACGGGAAGCAGCCGAGAAAGAATCAGTAGTAGAATTAACCGTTCTCTTACAACGGGAACTCGCACTAGTATCTGGCTTTTATGCGGCAGGGACTGCGACTGCTAGTGTTTCTTGTGTGATCACACATGCGATTGGGAGTTTAGTTGTTCCGACTTTGAGTGCGTGTTTTGCGGTTTCGACGGCGTTGCCGTTTACGTAGATATCCAATATTGATTGGCCGGTCGTGATTCTTGCGGCTCGGCCGGTTGGTTTTCCAAACGATCTGCGCATGCCTTCCTGTAATCTATCAGCGCCTGCGGTTGCGATCATGCGGTTTTCGCGCAGGATGACGTGTGGATAGACCTTCAGATGAATCTTGTAACCTGTCTCTCCCAAGGCATCGAAGAGCACCTTGTTGGCAGAGACACGTGCTGCCTCAAGTGCATTATGCCTTATCTGGACCGGCCCTTGAGCGATAAGCGAGATTTTGTATTCGAATTTAGCCTTGAGATCGCCACTCATGAACCTTGAGATCTTTGAGGGGGGAGTTCCGTGAATGTACTTTAACCTCGTGTACGGCTGGCCTTTTGGCTGTCTATAGTTTCTACCCTTCATGATCCCAATCCTCTCAGAGAGTTTAGCGAGATTGCGCTGGCTGTTACTTAAGCTTACGTCAGCTTGGCAGATGCCCTTCTGAACACGCCGAGAAGAAGCGACGCTTCTCGTCGAGTCATGAAAGAACGCGAGATAATGTTACGGAATGATCGCTGGACTAGGGTCCGCTTATGCCGCTGCACCCCACTTCGATTTACCAAACTGCCGAACTCTAGTTGCAGTCTCCCTTTCACGGCCTTACCAGCCAATATTGGTCCACGTCGGCCAGTCCGCGCTCGAAAGAGTTCATAGAATATAATTGATGCTGCTGTTGCGATGTTTAGGACGTTGTATTTGCGACTGGCAGGTATCGTTACGATGAAATCGCAAGCCTCAACTTCTTCGTTACTGAGGCCGGAGCTTTCTCTGCCAAAGAGGATTCCCATATTACCTTTGAAAGCCGAAACCCGTTGCGCAAGTTCGAATGGTGTAACGGGTACGCGCGCAAGGTTTGAGTTGCTAGTTGCGACTATGGAACTTGTTCCAACCACGAGGTCCAAGTTTCTTAATCCCTGTTTCAAGGTCTTTACTTTTTTCGCTCGGGTGAGCACATCATAACCGTGCATCGCGAACGCTCTGGCTTCGAGTGTCAGCGGTGTCTTCGAGTTCACTATCCACAAGTCTGAGAGATTGAAATTCTTCATTGAGCGCGCTACAGCGCCAATATTTCCAGGTTTCTCTGGCTCTACCAAAACGACTCTTGCTCTCATCCAAACTAGCTCCGCGTCATCACTTGACTGCCTCTGCAATTACGTTAGATAGGCTAATGAATTCAGTTGGAGTAAGTTCGTAGACCCGTTTCTCGGTCAAGCCCACTTCAGAGAGAGACCGCTCCTTAATCGTCTCGTATTTGGCAGTCAAGTATCTGGAGAGGACGCCCCTTAATTTCCTACGGCGCTGAGTGAACATGGCCCGAACTAAATCTTCGAACATTTTCGGATCCAGTACCGGTATGGCAGGTGAGGCTGGCCTGATTGTAACTAAGGCAGAGTCAACTCTAGGCTTCGGGTAGAAAGACGAGGCTGGGACTTTCGTCACGTATTCGGCTTGTGCTTTAGTCTGTAGCATGACAGTGAGTCTCCCGTAATCCCGAGAGCCACTCAGCGCAGTCAATCTCCTGACAAAATCTTCCTGCAGCAACAGGCTGGCCAAATCAAAACTGCTACTCAAGATGTGTAGCGTAAGCTTCGATGAGATATTGTATGGCGGGCTTGAGACGACTTTGGCACCGGCCGGAATTGGGACCTCCAGCGCATCCCCCTGAACTACTTCCACATTTTGATTATTCGCGAATTTATCGGATAGATACTTAGCGAGAGTCCGATCTTTCTCGATGGCAACCAGATGCCCCACTCTAGATGCCAGAACGGTCGTGAGGAAGCCGAGGCCGGCGCCCACTTCGACAACCGTGTCCACGCCTGATAATTCAGCTTGGTCAATCAATTTGTCGCGAACCTGTCTGTCTAGTAGAAAATGCTGACCAAAGCGTTTCAGTGGAGGTATTCCTAGTTCATCGAGTTGCCCTCGGACCCAAGCCAACACTGAATCCTCGCACTGTCTGAGAATTGTTTCCGGACTGATGTATTAGGCGGTTAGGAACTTTGAGATATCTGTTTGACCGGTTGGTTTCATTAAATCCGAGACTCTAACGCCTACCCTTCGGAGTACAGCGTCAGGCAAGGATTGAAGGAGCTCCTCTATCAACTGCTTTAATGAGGATTTGATTAGAGAGCCGTCAGGGGTGGAGGATTCTAGGGTCCTGGATTTGCTATGCATGCTCAGGTCGGTTAGTATGGCTATGATCGCTACGGATTTACAGGTCATCCCGTTTGTTTTCAGTCTCTCTGCCACGCTGGTTGCCAACTCGTCTATGAGTGGAAGAATCTCTTCTAGTTTTCGCGTGTTCTGCTTCAGGGTGGCAATGCGGCTGAATTGAGTTGGTTGCTCCCTCTCCTTAACGGGTTCATCATTTTCTCCTCTCGAAGCTCGATAGAGGTAGCTTCCGAGGCTTTTTCCGAATATTTCTACGAGGACAGTCGGGTTTAGTGCTGAGAGTTCAGCTATGGTCGAGACATTCAATTGAGTCAGTCTTTCTTCGGCTCTTTCTCCAACGCCTGGAATTCTACCCACCGGCAAGGGAGAAAGAAAGCCTGTGACCTCCTCTGGTTTCACGACAGTGAGCCCGTCCGGTTTCGTTTGATCAGAAGCTATTTTCGCTACAACCTTATTCGGTGCAACTCCCACCGAACAAGTGATATGTTCTTCCGTAAACAGTTGATTCTTTATTTCGCGAGCAGTGTCGCGGGCTGAGTCGTAACTTAGATGCGTCCTCTCCGAAATGTCTAGAAAAGCTTCGTCTATGCTCATCTTTTCGTAAGCGCCGCCGTAGGCGCGGAGTATCTCCATAACCCTTGCGGAGACTTGTTCATAGTACGGGCGATTCATTGGAAGGAAAGCTGCATCCACTGATTCTAACAATTTTCGTGCGTGTACAATAGGGATTCCTGCCTTCACGCCGTATTTTCGGGCTAGATAGTTAGAAGTGCTGACTGCACCGCTTTCCACTGTTCGTCCGGAGTAAACACATACGACAACGGGCTTGCCCCGAATTGTGGGGTTAGCATTTTCTTCGCATTGGGCGTAGAAATAGTCGAGGTCGAGGTGCATGACTACCCTAGGCGGCATGGGGGAGGCTCACTAGAGTGCTCTCGAGAAGATGCGATACTTTTCTCCCCCGCCGAGCTCATCCAATATTCGTTTCGCTATGACCTTGATTGGATCTCCCACGCTTGTTCGATCCTTAAGGTCTTTGAAGCTGGTGAAGGGTTTTCTTTCTCGAGCATTGATTATTTGCCACATGGACTTCTTTCCGATCCCAGGCAGCAGCTCCAAGGCGTGCATGCGAGGTGTGATAGCTTGGGAGTTGTTGAAGAAGGCTACGAACCGCTGCTCTTGATTTGCAATCAACTCTTCAAGTACCGAGAGCACTTCGGCTTTGGCGTTGGCTGTGAGGTCGTTGTACCCGATTCTTCCGATAATTCGATTGATCTTCTCACGACGGTCCTTGCCAATGTAAACGCGCTCGTGAAGGTTGACTTGCGTGCCAGCCCGAACTTCCGCTTCAAGCAAGGTGAAGTAAGTCTCACCGACGACCTGGACTGTCGGAAGGGCCAGATGTCTCGGCTTATCTGTGGCTGGCCTCCCGTACTGCAAATAGTCGAGCACGTAGGCGTACTCCTCGTACAACCTAGGAGGAAACCCAGCTTCAGGTGCACTACCCGTTGATGACCTGAACCTCGAGGCGCTTGAACTCATGCCTCCTGCGAGCTCTGAACTCTTTGTACTCTCACTCAACTTTTGTGTCTCCAGAAATAGCGGGGTCTTGCGCGTGTTAAAGGAGCCAGCAAACGATTGGCCTATGTGCCTTCTCAAACGTGGCTAATTTTGAAGGGTGGCCGAGGTCAGGCAAGGTTCAGCATATCCACCTAATGAGGTGGGTTCGGGGGGAAAAAAGCTTCCTGTTCGAGGACTAATAGGGCGGTTGATTATCTAATCTTCCCTGTACCCGTTTACGAGTTTGAGAATGTCATCTAGCTGTGTAGCACTGATTATTCTACCTTTGACGGTAAGTATTGTGCGAAGTTCTTCTATGTACCGCGGCATTGTGTTAACGATCTGGATGGCATCCTTCCGGTCCAGCTGAAACTTCTCACCGAGCTCCCGAACCAATTTCTCAGCCTTCGGGGGGGAGATCTTCGAAAACTTTGTTGCGTAGTCGAGTGTGCGTCTTTGAAATTCGCCTAACTCGTCTTCCTTCGCCCGTTCCAATGTCTTCCTAGCTTCAGCCGTAGTAGTAGGTTTTGAATCCATGATTTTTCTTGGCAAACGGGTTCACTCAGCGTAAGGGAGTCAAATGTTCAGGGCGGGCGATAATCTGCTTGGTCTGATTACCCATCTCGACATGAACAACGTATGATTTGCCGCGTTTCTCATGAATTACTCCAACTCTCCCGTGGTATCGTCGATGCGGCATTCCTTTGTGAACAGAAGACTCAATCAGGATCGTCACTTTCTGTCCGGGTTCGTATGCTCTTAATATCCTGCTCAGTCCAATCTTTCCTCTCTCGCGAGGGTGTTTATGGAAAAGGGATCTTGTCCTTGACCGGTAACCTTTCGAACGCCTAACCATACGGCATAACCTTGAATTTTGCTAGCCAATCACCCGCGGGCTAATTAACTTACAGGCCGTCAATCCGTTGAATCTCGCCGACTCTCCGGGAATACCTATTGACAGTATTCTGGACGATTTCGTAGTTCTTCCTCCCTATCTATGCAAGAAAGTTAGGATTTCAGAGGCGAGTGCCGGTCACAGTGAGTGTACGCGCCTGAACTCCAAAAAACAAAGTGGTATAATGTAGTCGCCCAATTCTCTGATCGTAACCTCAACCTTGCCGCGTTTATGGTTGCGTGTGTGATCTTTGCGTGCACAAAACTGGACAGTTAGCTATTAGAACAACTCGCCGAACGCAGGGATATGGAAGACGGTAATGAATCGAGAACGGAAAGCACATGAAAGAATATCTTCGTAGGTTATGGGCGCAGTTTGGCTTACAGGCCGTGAAGTTCTGCGCTGTAGGCGGCGTTGGGGTCGCGTTCAATTCCGCGATACTGTATTTTCTTACCGAATCCCTTCACGTATATTATATCTATTCCAGTTGGGCCGCCGCAGTGATCACTCAGATGGCCGTGTTCATGGGCTACAAATATTGGGCGTTCAGGCTCCCCGGAACGAGGGCAGCCTACAGCACCGAGACGCAGTTCGTAATACACTGGCTGGTCTGGGGCGCGGGGCTTGGCATAGCGACCTCAATCCTCTACGCCTTAACTGAGTACGTTCATATTTGGTATTTGTATTCGAGTTGGGTTGCAACGGCGGTATCGGCTACAAGCAACTTCCTATCACACAAGTTCTTCACGTATAAGCCAGAAAAACGTCGGAGTAAGGATAAGAACCAAGAACACGACTTAGCTTAACCTTACTGAGAAGGTCGAAGGATAGAATCTAATCCCAAACTCCTGTGACAACGCTTCGATTGGGTATAGGTTCCAACTTCACCTTGGGCAACTTTCCATCTACGCTCGTTCTCGAAACTACCTGCCAGAAAATGAGTTAATTTCGAGCTAACAACCGACCTTTCGCAGCCTAAGATCAACCGACAACTTCACGTTACCAAATTAACGGTTCAAATTACGCACCACTCCAAACATGTAAACCCCGTGATCGTCTTAGAGGAATTGTCAGAGGTAACACGTAATAACAAGGGTTGAAAGGAAAGCGCATGGATAAACTGGTTCTAGTATCGGGGTTGCTTCTCTTTCTTGCTGGGTTAGTGGGTGTTGTATATGGCGTGGGAGTTAACGTTCCAGGAATGGTGGCGAGAGGAGCAAGCGACTACTCAGGTATAACGGCCTACATAACCGAGTGGCTACTGGTTATGTTTGCAGGACTATTTCTAGTTGCAAAGGGCGTGCGCTCAAAGTAACCGTACCTTACGGAACCCCGAGTTTTACCAATCACGATGAACGCATTTATTAGAAGTTTTTTTCCGGATCGAGCGCTGGAAGGCCTGTTTGAGAAGCAATGCAACCCTGCAACCTTGTGCTTAGCGGATACCCTGGCTACATTCTCAACATTCTTTCGAAGGTCAGTCTATTGGCTCGTATTGTGTAAAATGAAGAAGAACATCGGTTGCACTAATAAGAACGAAGAATCGGAACTATTTCCGTAGACTACAACACCACGGAGTGCATTCAAATGGATTTAGAGGATTACCTGAAGGAAAATGGCGTTTGGCATAGATTCATAGCCAAACCTCAGACAATCCACACAGCAGACGCGTCTCGCGAAACAGGAATCCAATTGAACAGGATAACAAAGAATCTCGTCTGCAAAACTTCTGATGGAGACTACGCATTGCTGATTGTTCCAGGGAATCGTAAAGTCAACTTGAGGAAAGCAGCACAGGCACTGAACACGCGCAACGTCCGACTGCTAGGCTTCGACGAGGCTGAAACGGTTAGCGGTTATGCACCTGGAGGAACTCCCTCCATCTACCATAAAACCAGAATGAAAGTCGTTCTTGAAAGCGCTTTGTTAGATCAAGAAACAGTTTTTTGCGGAGGAGGGTCAAGGGACAGGCTTCTTGAACTCAATACCCAAGACGTGATAAGGTTGGACAATGCGATCGTTTCCGATATATCGGAGTGAACATAATCAGGAAGGATTTCAGTTAGAATTGTTGCATTAAGGACACGCAACTTGTTTGTTCAATCCGCATCGTTATCTTGTCGGGAAGGGCAACTTGCCCCCTCTCCCGAAAGCTCCGCCTCTGCGTTTCATGCTCTTCATCATTTTTTTCATCATGAAATATTGATTGATCATTTCTTTCACGTCTCTATCAGATCTTCCCGAGCCGCGAGCAATCCTCCTCGCTCTGGACGAGTCAACCATTTTGGGATCTTCAATCTCATCCTTAGTCATCGACTGTATGATCACTCGCCAAGCGTCGAGTTTCTTTTCAGCGGTTTCCATGGCATCGTCAGGGATGTTCATCCCGCCGGGCACCATCCCAACCAGTTTCTTGAGCGGCCCCATCTTTCTCACGGCCACCATTTGTTCGTACATGTCCTTCAAAGTGAACTTGCCCTCAAGAAATGCCCTAGCCTTCTTCTGCGGAATCTCAACCTGTGCCTCACGCACCTTCTCGACAAGCGACTTGATGTCGCCCATTCCAAGAAGTCGTCCAACAAATGTGGCGGGGATGAATTGTTCGATGTCATCGATCTTTTCACCCGTTCCGATGAATTTGATCTTCGCGTGTGTGGCTGCGACTGCGGATAATGCGCCTCCTCCCTTTGCCGTGCCGTCAAGTTTCGTAACCAAGATGGATCCGATCTTAGTGCTATCGTTGAACGCCGTTGCTTGGGACGTGGCTGCCTGCCCAATCGAAGCGTCGATTGCTAAGATAATTTCATCCGGTTGAATTTGCTTCGCTAAATCCTTCATTTCATTCATGAGTTCTGTTTCGTTCTTGTGCCTCCCCGCCGTATCGACGATAATCAAATCGTACTTCTCTTTGGCGAATTGCTCCATTCCCTTCCTGACGGTTTTCAACGGTTCCTTCGCGTTCGGTTCGCCGTATACTGGAACGGTGACTCTATCTGCAAGTTGCTTGAGCTGATCGAAGGCGCCTGGTCGGTAGGTGTCCGCGCAAATAATCGCTGGCCGTAAGCCACGTTTCTGGTAGAATCGCGCAAGTTTGACGGATGCTGTGGTTTTGCCGGTTCCTTGGATTCCGACGAGCATGATTATCTGGGTCTTACCCGGCTCAACGGTGAGTTTCGCGGGTTCCTCGCCGAGGAATCGTGTCAGTTCCTCGTACAGGACCTTGACTACATGATCATGGCGAGATATTCCCGGAGGTAACTTTTCTTCAAGCGACCTCTTCTCCACCGCCTGAGAAATCTGTAGAACCAGGTTTACGTTAACGTCGGATTGGAGCAGTGCCCGTTGAAGGTCCCGTACTAGTTCCTTAACGGCTTTCTCGTCGACTACCGCCAGCCTGAGCAGTTTCTTAACTGCGTCCCTAAGCGATCTACCCAGGCCTTCAGGCGCACTCATTCATTTTCCGCTCTGAAACAAGTTCATGCGTTGTTGCACGTAGCCTAAAAGTTCTCCCGGTACCCTGCGGCGCCTGTCACTTCGCCGATCGATCCTTAATGGCTGCCAAGAACCGTTCTGTGCCTTGAAGCTGTTCGTCAACGCATGGGGTCGTGGAGAATCGAGTAAGTCGGGTTTGGCTGGATGATATTGTGGCGTCCACCCTGCGTTCGGCCTCAGTCTCATCCAAAGAAATGTTGAGACGGCTCCCTTTTCCGGAAAAGCGACATCGCTTTCAGCGGCCATGACTGCCAGGGTCCATCGGACGCTGGGTAGAGTGCGATTTAGATGAGGACCAAATGGTCAACACCGATAGAAGATTCTCTTCTTTGTGTGACTAACACCATCGTTTTACGGAAACGGCGTGGACGACACAGGCAACCGGCAGGTTGAGCTCTACCCACAACACCGAACGAGAGCTTGACAGAGCCTCCCTGCGAACCGTTTATTTAGCCGCCAAAGGTTGCTTCCGAATGTCTCGGAAGGTCTCATGGATGTCTGCTAACCTGTCTGGGAATGACGGGTTAAGAATCATCGAAACCGGTTCCGTCCCTAAAGATGCAGTTGTCATTAACGGCTTACCCGATGTAGGTCTCGTAGGTCTGCTAGCCGCGTCCCACATAATCAGCGATCTAAAACTTCGGGAAGTCGGAGCCATAGAATCAGACTTACTCCCACCCATGATCGTGCTTCATGGAGGGCTACCTAAAGCCCCCTTCCGCATCTTCTCGGGCAATGGACTCGTGGTTGTGATATCCGAAACCGTAATCCCAGGTTCACTTATCCGTCCCCTCGTCAATGGCCTCGTGGGTTGGGCTCACGGAAAGAATGCAAGGTTGATGCTCTCGTTAGGTGGGATGGCTGTAGCTAATCGTCAGGACATAGACGTGCCCAAAGTGTTCGCTGCTCTCTCAGCAAAGGAGTTGGAGCCTCAATTGCATGGAGCCGCCGAGATCCTGGAGGAGGGATATATCGTCGGCGTCTACGGATTGCTACTTCGGAAATGTGCCGAAACTGCCCTGCCAGCCATCACCTTGATGACGCAATCACATTACAATTACCCTGACCCCGAAGCCGCCGGTGCAGCTTTGGCAGCTGTTAACAAAATTCTAGATTTGAAGGTCGATGTATCAGAACTCCTGAAGAGGGGAGAGGAGATCCGTCTACGGAGTAAGGATATGATGCACCGAACACACGAAGAGATGAACAAGATGAACAAGTCACATGAATACGACCTGCCCCCACTATACGGGTGAACGTCATGAGTACAGAATCAAGAGTCAATACATCACCGCCTCATGGTTCAGGGTGGAACGCTGCAGCGTCCGCTATCCAACCATTATACAATCTATTCGTAGCAGCCGAGGAAGTCGTCCTAACGGTCGACCTGCCCTACGTCAACCAAAAATCCGTGAAACTAAAACTTCCTACCAAGGATTCGATTGAGGTTTATGCAGAGACGACTAAACGGATCACGTTCCATGATCTCGGAGCCAAGCACCGGCACGGAGAATTCACCTCCTACCACACAATCATCCGAATGCCCGTACCTGTCAACGAGAACCGTGCGACAAGAAAATTCAAACGAGGCGTACTGGAAGTCCATTTACCTCGAACGAAGTAAGTTGAAACTTAGACCTACTTCCCAACTCGATCAAGGGCGGCCGCGGTAAGTAAGGGAAACAAAACGGTAGCGTCTCCCACCACAGTCACGAGTTTTTTCGGCGTTTTGATTTTACCCCAGCTAATAGCCTCCTCAAGAGGCGCGCCACTGAACCCTCCTCCATCCGCCCGATCCAGAGTGATCTGGATAGCGGCGTCGACGCCGCCTCGGTATGTGTTGGCGATCAGAGCCTGATGTTTCGGCATTCCTCCCCCAAGAATTACTACACCAACCTTCTTTCTTTCATACGTCATATCCACGAGTTTTGAAAAGTCCCTGAAAGGGTTGACAAAGAGTGTATGAAGTCGGCTGTAGGTCCAGAGGTGGAGACCGAGCATTGAATCGAAGATACCGGGACAAAAAATCGACGCTCCGCGAGTCTGAGCAGCGTGAAGAAGTGAGTTCCTATCACTAACTTGCTTGCCGAATTCCCACAACAACTCGTAACTTCCGAGGTTTCGCCGTTTCGATTCCGGGATACAGTTTAGCATCCGGTAGGTAGCTTTCTCGAGGGCTTCAATTCCCTCTTGCGTCACTAACAGATCATAGATTCTTGATAGGCCGCGCTTTCGAAGTTTCATATCGTCGGCTGTTTCGGATCCGACGATATGCCTGTGTCCCAGCGCTTCGAGCAAGTCATGTGTCACGTTTGCTCCCGTCGTAACGACAGCATTGACATACCCACCATCCACCAAGTCTCTGATTACCGTTCTCAGTCCACCTGGGATCAGTGGGCCGGCGAGAGAGAGGATAGTTGTGTAATTGCTGTCTTGGAACATTTCAGTGAGTATTCTCGCTGCCTTGCCGAACCTACCCATACCAAGGACTTTTACGGCGTCCATCTGTTCGGCTATGTTGGAGACCGTCATTCGTCTCTTGATTTTGATCTGGGACACTAAGGGCATAGTAAGGCACGTAGGATAAGGGGTTGGTAGAGGGGGATTAACCCTTGGTTCGCATTATCTTATTTTGGCCCAGCATTTGCCAATATTCAACTTCGACGCCGGGCGCTAACTTAGACTTAACCTCCTCATCGTCAGGAGCGGGAGTTTCGAAAGTTTCGTAGGATTCCATATCCATCACCTGCACATTATTACCCACCAAAGCCAAGACTTGGCCGGTCTTCTTTTCGATCATGGGCACCTCTGCGCGTGAATCCACTCCGCCGATCAAGTTCTTCTTCGTACCAGTTGTTACGCTGATCGCTACAATTCTGGCCTTAGCCGCCCCGTGTTTTCCCGGCTTTGACTTCTCATACTCCACAATCTTGCAAGGTTCCCCATCGATAATCACGTAATGACCGATCTTTAGGGACCCTACGTCTACTGGTTTGCTCAGTGTTCTTCGCCCGTAAGCCTAAACTCGAAAGCAGTCTACGTTCACTCTTCTTCTAAAAGGTTAACTCGACGCCAACTCTCCGGCTGAATCTCTAGGTATTCGTGGCCAGAATAATGAAGTCGGCCGCAAAACGAATCCAGTTTCCTAGTGGAAGTTGTCGGCATAACTTCTTCTGCAAAGCTTGATAGCCGGGTTCGAGCAAATTTTTTCGGTGCATCATGATTGAAGCATGAAGCCGTTGCAAGGGAGTGGAAATTCGATTCAGAATAATAGAGTAAGCGAGAATGGCTCGCACTCTAAACGACTTCTTTTGCAAGGGATATTGCCACTACAGAAATCGCAGATATCCAAGGACATTGTCGCTGGTGTTACACTGGCTACTCTTGCTATCCCCGAGGTTATGGGGTACACAAGAATTGCGGGTACTCCAGTAATTACCGGTCTCTTTACGATCTTGGTCCCGATGGCCCTGTATGCCTTATTCGGGTCGTCGCGTCACCTAGTAGTCGGGGCGGATTCTGCAACGGCCGCCGTTCTAGCGGCTGGCCTGGTTGGGATCGCCACAATCGGTTCCCCTGACTACTTGGCATATGCCAGCGTGTTGGCGTTAATGGTTGGCTTAATGCTGATCGGCGCTCGTTTGGTAAGATTAGGGTTTCTCGCTGATTTTCTCTCGCGAACGGTGTTAGTCGGTTTCCTTGCAGGTGTGGGAGTTCAGGTCGCCATTAAGCAGTTTCCTGATTTGCTCGGAATTCCATCGGGTGGCACTAGCCCAATACAAGAACTCGTCACTGATCTAGGTCAGTTATCCAAGGTGAACGTCTACTCCTTAGCAATCTCCCTTACGGTTTTGGTAGTTATCTTTGGTACCCGGAGAATTTCGAGGAAGATCCCGGTCGCACTGATCGCCGTAATTTGCGTAATCATTGCGAGCTACACTCTCAACCTCGCTTCATATGGCGTCGCTATGATTGGATCGATTCCCAGCGGTTTACCTAAACTAGGTTTCCCGAACGCGCCGATAAGTTTGAACTTACTTCAAACGCTCTTCCCTACCGCCCTCGTGATGTTCATAGTAGTCTTGACCCAAAGTGCGGCCACTTCCCAGGCTTACGCGACCCGGTACAACGAACCGTTCAACGAGAACATGGATCTAATCGGGCTAGCCATCGCTAACATAGGTGCAGGATTATCCGGGACTTTCGTCGTGAATGGTAGCCCAACTAAAACCGAGATGGTTGACAGCGCTGGAGGTCGCAGTCAGCTTGCACAGCTCACGACCGTTTGTATCGTCGTTGCAGTTCTACTCTTCATAACTGCTCCGCTCTCATACATGCCAATCGCCGTTCTTGCAGCGATTGTCTTCATCATAGCAGTTGAGTTGGTGAACATTAAGGAAATGCGGCAGATTTTCGAGCAACGTCCTAGTGAATTCTGGATAGCCACGGCAACTGCCGCGACCGTGGTCCTTCTTGGAGTCGAACAAGGAATACTTCTCGCGATCGCATTATCACTCATCAACCACACTCGCAGAGGATACAGACCCAGCAACAGTTTACTTTCAATTAACGAACAAAAACACTGGCGGTGGCTTCCTGTATCGGCCCGAACTCAGTTCCTTCCAGGTGTGATCGTCTACCGATTCAACCACAGTATGTATTACGCAAATTGCCAAAGATTCAAGGACGAGGTCATCCGGTTAGTGACTAGCGCAAACCCACCGATTTCTTGGTTCTGCCTAGATGGGACCGCTATGGATGATGTTGATTTCTCAGCAGCCGAAGCGCTACGTGAAATCTATGGACTTTTGAAGCAAAGAGGAATCACCCTTATCTTGATCGAGATTCAGGATCAAGTCTGGACTGAGTTTGGCCGATACAAAATCACCGAAATGATTGGAAGAGAAAATGAATTCAAAACAATCTACGATTTTGACGCCGCTTACAAGCAGCGGGTAGGTGGGGTCGAGAAATCGAGCCAAGGGACAGATGACCAAAGTTCGAAGCCGGGCCCATCCCTAGGATCGTAACTTGCACCAATCCTCGTAGTCCTCAACAACGGCGTCGGTCATCTTCCTCATTGCTGAATACAACCAATCATGTCCCTTTCTCGAAAGATCTCGACGTACATCATTCACCGCAGACTTACTGCCCAAATGCACGTTTGCTGTTTCAAATCCCATCGCCCACAGAAGGCGCGCTTCAGCAACCTTCTTGGGCAATTGGTTTAGTTCGATTCTTGAACAGTCAGGGGAAAGTCGTCGAATAAGCCACCGGCCCCTCACTCGAACGAGTGGATCAGCGGCTCGGCACGCAGATTCAAGGATTTCTTCGTAGAAAATTCTCTCTGAACTTTTTTCGTCAGTGCCCCATATGTACGCTGAGGGGGCTAAGGCTTTAGCTTCACGGGCTATTCGGCCTCCCTTCCACGTGGTGAGAGCCACAAACCGTTCCCCTCCAAGGCTTCCCATCCCTGCGACACGGTGCACGGTCCTGTATCGGTCTTCTGGAAGTACGCTCTCAAGTGCCTTCTTAGCACTCTTAGGGACGTCGGGAACCGTAGCTAGCCCATCCAGCTTGCCCCAAAAGTGAGTGGGATCTCGAAGTTCCCCTGTTGCTGCCTGTCGGAGCCATTTATGATTCTCTTCGAGGACGAACGGAACTCCACCGGTTCTCAGGCCTGCGATATACCCACCGAGTATTGCCTTGCAGGCGTGGACACTACTGATTTTCAGATGTTTGGATTTGATGGCGAGATTTGCGCTGACGGCCAAGCGTACCAAATCGTTAGGATACGGCATGGGATAGGCTTCGTCGAAGTCGTTGATTCCCCATACTAACCGGCCTTCGCTGTCACGCCAGGTTCCGAAGTTCTCGATGTGGAGATCACCGGCTGCGAGCACGATCGGAGCTTTCGCTAGTTCAGGGCAAACGTCAGGCAAGGTTTGAGCCCAGCGGTAAAAAGTAGCTCGCAGGAAAGTGAAGGGCTGTTCAGTCATCAGCTTATGCTTGAGATTCAAATCGTATTGGACTAAATGTATTCGTTTACCAAGCCAATTCTCAAATTTCCTAGTAGCCTTAGAAACTTTCATCAGCACTCACCGCCAATACTGTTATTTGTTTATGAACTAGAGTAAGAGTCTTGAGTTGTATCCACAGTGACGGCAATTCTCCCATGAGTATTCGGTTTATGAGCGAATCGCACTATTGGACCTCGCTATTTATTGAAACCTAGGTGAATCACTTAATTATCCTAGGAATGAGTACAGGTTTTGTCGGTAGAAGAAAATTGACTTTCACGGTCGGCCTTATTTCACGCTTAGATGACCCGCGGGCACTGGAGATCGCCGCGAACCTTGCGCGTCAGATGAGGAAGAGACACATTTCAGTGATTGCGGAATTGGAGTTGGCCAAGAAGGGCCGACTTGGTGGCGGGAGAGATCTAAGCGATCTCAAGGCAGACTTGATGGTTACTGTGGGCGGTGACGGTACCGTTCTAAAGACTGCTATGACGATTCCCGATCAGGATACACCCATCCTTGCTGTAAACATGGGACGGCGAGGGTACCTCACTGAGGTTGAACCCAGCAAGGCACTGGAGGCAGTTCAACTGTTCAGCAAGGGTAAGTATAGACTTGAGAAACGTGCCAAACTGGCGATTGACATGAATGGGACGCATGTGGTCGATGCGCTTAACGAGCTGGTTGTGTCTTCGGGGAGCCCATCTAAAATGCTTGAGCTCAGGCTTGGTGTTGAATCTGAGCCTCTGTTGCAATTCAGGGGCGACGGAGTGATTGTTTCGACAGCGACTGGTTCAACGGCTTATGCGTTGTCAGCAGGTGGACCTATCGTTGATTCATCTGTTGACGCTTTCGTGATCACTTTCATCTGCCCACTCGATTTCGTAAGGCCCACTGTGGTGTCGATGGAGCGAAAACTGTCTATCCAAATGGGTAACCCAAAGTTGAAGGCGCTGGTTGTCGCTGATGGCCGTTTTCAGAGAGAGCTTACCCAAGACGTCAAATTGACCCTTAGAAAGTCGAAGCATTACACGGCTTTCGTCCGGCTAGGTCAAGGAACCCCTATGGGAAGCCTAACCAGACTACACGAAATGGAGCGCACAAGTTCCTGAAAGTTCTCGTACTAGATACCTCCGCGCTCATCATGGGACTCGACCCACTCGGGCTTGAATTTGATAGTTACTCAGTGCCGGAGGTTGCTGAGGAACTTGGACAGCAGACGGGGCCATCTTACAGATTAGCGGTATCAAGTTCTTCAGGTAAAATGAAGATTCAGACTCCTTCATCTGCTTCGCTAGCTGAAGTCTCCAGTAAAGCGACTATGCTAGGCGACAAAGTTGTGCTTTCCAAGGCCGATACAAGCGTCCTCGCACTAGCCTTGGACCTTAGCTGGCAAGGCTTGACGCCGGTCATTGTAAGCGATGATTACGCCGTGCAGAATGTCGCTGAATCTCTCAAATTGGCCTATCAATCGTTAGCCACCTATGGTATTCGCCAGAAATTTAACTGGGTTTTCTATTGCCCAGCCTGTTTTAGGAGATACCCAACTGGAGACAGCGACGTCTGCTTGGTGTGCGGCACGAAGTTGAAACGAAAACCACTCAAGAAAGAGGCAGTGAAGGAACGAAGCGTGTAAATGTCCCGGACTACTGGCTTGGTCGCATCTTCGGATTTATTCTTCGAGCGTAGTCAAATAGATATAATTGCGCGTAACCCGCCCACTCCCGATAACGCTCACGCAAGAATCTGGCAGTCTTCAATCTGCTGACTTTCCTACCGCGGAAGTACAGCTTCGTAACAACTCTATGTATCCACACATCCACCGGCGCCGCTTCGAGACAGCCAGCCCCGTAGAGCAGGAAACAGTCGGCAACCTTCGGGCCAACCCCTGAAAGTTCAAGAAGCAGGTTCACTGCATTTTCATAGGTTTGTTTGGTCAACTCAGTCAAATCGAGTTCGCCATTCGCGATCATTCGCGAGACCAGCACGACAGGTTTGGCTCTATAACCCATCGACGTTCTTGATCTTAGCTGCCTTGAGTTCAACTTTGCTAACACTTCTACGTCTGGGAAGAGAAACGATGAAGAGCCGTCCGCAAAACTCACCCTCCGACCATAGTATTGCATCATGAGTCGAGCTGTTCTGTTCCATAACCTTACTGAGTTATTCTGGGATAGAATTGAACAGATCAAAGCTTCATAGGGATCGGTGCCACGCATCAAACGTAATCCTCTTAGTTTCTTGAACGTTGAAAACAACGGTTCGTCTTCAATAGCAAATTTGCTATAGAAAGAGTTCAAATCATCCTTCAGGCCGAGAACGTGTTCGAGATGTTTCTTCAAACCCTCTACGACTCTTTCATCCCAAACACTTGCTAGCGCTTGGACCTTCAAACCGAATGCGTCCGCGTCACCGAATTGGTTCACACTGTACTTTACTGGGATTCCATTCAAGAGCTCAACATCAGTGAACAACGTGCCTTCCCTGAGCCATTCCGGTTCAGAGGTTTGCGCGCTAAGCACAGTCTCAACAAGGTTCATCGGGCCATTGACTTTGCTGTATGGAATCTCGAATGAGTAGCCTGGTAAAGTTATAGTCGGGTCGGTCACTCGTGTCACTTTAGCGCATCTAGTCGCTGCAAACGCAACCTACGTCTTATAAGAGCTCGTCAAATGATAACACTCATCAGGTTGTGAGTTATTCAGATGATACCGCATGAATTATTGAGGAAGGCTCAGGAGCTTAAGTCGAAAGGCCTCTCAAACTATGACATAGCCGATGAATTGAAAGTTCAACCCGATACGGTCGTCTGGTTACTCCTCAAAGGTAAGGAAAGAGCGGCGATACACCCACCCCATGATGTATTTGTCGATTGGAGCTCTCTTGCTTCACATGCGAAGCGTATTACTGCGATTGCCGAAGCATTAGCTGATTTAGCGAAAGAATCCGTTCGTGGCTCGGAATTCAGTGAGCCGGATGTGATTGCCGCGATAGAAGGGAGTGGCATGGTTTTGGGTGTCGCAATCGCAAAAGAGCTGGATAGACCGTTTGCGGCAGTGCGGCCACATCGGGTTGCACAAAGAAAACTACCGGGCTTAGTCAACCCATCATTTCACAGCGTTGCAGGAAAGAAGGTCCTGATTGCGGATGCAGTTCTACGTGCGGGTGAAACTCACAGAGCAGCCATCCAGACTTTACGGAAAGCCAAGGCGAAACCTGTCGGTATTCTTGTTTTGGTAAATAAGAGCGGAAAGACGAAGATCGACGGTGTTCCTTTGAAGTCATTGCTGCAAATCCTACCCGTCACGATGCCATGAACCTTCAGCGCTCGCGTCCAGATAATTATTCGCAAAGCTCTCAATTGAGGACTATCCGAGGATAGACCTCGGCGTGAACACAACGAGTCTCACCAAATGGATGAGTCTGTTACTGGTAGTGCACTTACTCGTTCCTAGCATCCATTACTTTGGGTCAACCCCTAGCCTAGTATTGTCATGGTTCGGGTTCGATTGGTATGCAGCAGAAGGGTGGGTAGTGTTCATCCAGTATGCGTTCGTTGGGGTTCCTGCCTTCGTCTTCATTGGACTAGCAACCATTCTACCGTTACTTCTGCTGGGGTTTCTGCTCCTGGGCCCAAGGAGGAGTGCGCGAGATCACGCGATAATCTGCTTGGGTTTAGGGAGTTTGCTGTTGGCGGTTTACCTCAACGGTTGGTTCTTCTACACGTGGCCTATCCCATATCAACCAGTGCAGACCATCTCAATAGCCCTTCTAACTCTTCTTGCATTCAGGTACTGGCGACAATCCCACAGACAAATTACAGCAAATTAACACGACATTCATGTACATCACTGGACCATGATAGCTCTCTCAAAACGGAGACGATTGGAATTTGTGTGGGATCCTACACTCAGGCTTCCATTTAACAAGAGTTTTTCACCATAGCCGTAGTCCGGCAGCACGTGAGTCAAATGACTGGTTAACGATTAGGCTGTCTCTATCGACTTAGTTTTCTGCCGAATCGCTTTAGGCTTCTGCCAAGTCTCCGGCTAGCGGTGCGGGCACCTTTCTTCAATTTTCGTTCTGTCTTCGAAGTTCTGCTTTTTCTTGTTTTTCGTCTGCGTCTAGCCATAACAAACACAAGCAGAACATGTTACGTTCTGATAATTAACAGGTACGTTAGCGAATTTACCTTACTAGGAGCGCCTGGTTCGCTCAATGGTTCGAGTTTCAGTTTGTTAGGCGTGGTTGATAACACGAGAAGCACCGCGATTATGAGGACGAGTTTTCTCGCCATGTTCCGCATGTCAAACCGCTGCGGATCTTCACTACCGCAAACTACGTTTGTCATATTGTGGACTATGCTAGCGTATGAATTTCGCAATGAAATATCCGATCTCGTCAACGTCTGGCCGAAATCGCTGGCAGAGGACGGTCGGTTCTGTAACTTTCCCTGAGCCCTTCGAGCCTAGGAAAGGTTTTTGCTCCACCGCATGCAGGCCGCACTCCCTTTCAGCGAACTCAACGATTCGTTCACACTCTTTCGTCGTGAAAGTGCAGACACTGTACACAACTATCCCGCCATGCTTCACGGCTCGGCTACCTGCTCTAATGAATTGTTTCTGGTAGTCGGCCAGATCATCCACTCTTTTCTGTGTGGTATTATCGTAGATTTTCGGCCTGAGACCTAGGGCGCTACAAGGAGGGTCAATCAAGACTCGATCTGGTTTCATGTCAGCAAAGTCTGCGTCCACATATCTGGAGTCATGTATTGCGAGAGTAACATTGGAGCAGCCTAGGTTCGTGATCGTGTGGCGGGTTTGTGCTAGTTTGTCGGCGTTTCGGTCTAAGCCGACGATTCTGCCGGAAGCTTGCATTAACTGACTCAGGTGGGACAACTTGCCGCCCGGTGCGCAATTCATGTCCAAAATAGTTTCCCCATCCTGTGGGTCGAGGACTTGAGACGTGATCATCGCAGCGAGTGATTGTGGGTACAGTAAGCCCTCCGAGAATTCCGGTAAGTCTCTTATTTGGGGAGACTTGTATCGTCTGTTCTCAATCTTCACCGCCAGGCCTCTCCTGAATGTGAGAATATCAGTCGTGTTCATCGCTGCCGTCCCATTGGCGAGAACATCACCCACCTCGGAGACGACAGTCACGTGATCTCCCGTATGTATTGACGGACAATTCTTGACGCCAGGCGCGTAAACGTTCGCTCCTTGCAAGACCGATTCCGCGGTGTATTTGTCAACCACTATCCGCAAATTGTTGGAAGAAATCCCAAACGGTCCATCCACTTGTATACCCAAAGCCTCGGGCAGGACGGGGTGTGAGTAAACTCTAAGGCCTCTATGCTCAAGCCTCTTCCGAAGCTCACTCGGCGATATTTTGAGGGTGTTGCATCTTACGTAATAGGTGTTGACGGGTTTCAAGAGAGCCTCAAGTACATCACTTGCATCGTTACCGTACACCTCTTCTGTTAGAGCTACCACATCAGAGGAGAATCTGTTGAGAAGTGAGGATACGGGAGCTTGTTCAGTCAAGTTGATCCGAACGAATGGTTTTGGGAGAGTGATCAAGAGACTTGGCTTGATTTCATATTGCAGGAAATTCGCCCGGTGATGAATTCAGGCGGATATTGTAGCCCACTCGCCCACATCGAGGGCGTGCCGCCACAGGAGGAATTAACAGAACTTAAGTCAACGAAAAAGTGATCAGCCAACGAGATATCGCCATCGATGCCTGTTATACGCTTGCAATTACATCGAATTAGATATTCCTGTAGCTCCTAGGCGAAAGGAGAGCTCGCCAAAGAGGAATAGAGATATACACGGATAGGCGAATCGTGATGCTGTTCATGCAGAGGCGTTAGTTGACTTGAATGAACAGCAGAGGTTAGCCTTCATCAACCTTGTGGGGCTCGCTACACTTGCTACATTTACTGGGCTTGTTTATCTTCGCACCCAAGAGCCGTTGATTCTGATTGTTGGTGGGTTGATCTCGGTTGTGGGAGTACTGGGCATGATGACGGGCAAAACCTGATCTCCCACCTGATGCATTCCGTGGTGTTCTCGCATGGCTCAGCTCTATCCTGAAGCAACAGTCGGCGCTTTGATCGTCAACGAGAAGGGTGAGGTACTGATTGTTCGTTCCACGAAATGGGGCGAGAAGTATACCGTCCCCGGGGGGCATATCGAGCTGGGTGAGCGGGCGGAGAACGCGATTGTTCGGGAAGTGAGAGAAGAAACCGGCTTAGATTCAGAGGTAGTTGAGTTGCTTGTCTTGCAGCAGGCAATCTACCCCAAAGACTATCAAAAGCATGAACACTACATTTTCATGGACTACGTATGCAAAGCTCAGAGTTCGGACGTGAAACTAGACGGCCGAGAACTCCAAAGCTATGTCTGGGTTAGGCCGGAGGATGCTCTCAAATTGGACTTGGAAGAGTATACTAGAAACTTCGTTCAGGAGTTCATTTTGCACTCGAAACGATTGAAGGAATCAGGAGTTCGTGACGAGCGTGCTGGTCCCGCCACGTTACTGTAATACTTTGTTCTCAAATATCTTGAAAAATCCAAGAATTAGCTAGGCCTCAAGGTTACCCCGAGGGTTTTCAAAAGCCTAGCGTGGTCTTTCCTGGTTATCCATTCAACGTAAAGATATTCAGCAATTTCATCTTCAGGCATACCAATCTTGCGGCCTTCCTCTACGCAACAACGGTACGCCTCAATCTCTGTAGGTCTATCTACGTAACTGTAGGCGTCATCGAACAGGTTCTTCCCTTGCAAGTATTGTTTTACATGAACCAACTCGTGAATCACGTCAAGGTACAAATGTCTGGAGTCTCCCGTCCTCAAATAATCCAACCCTACGACTAAGCTGCCGTCTTCATCGTTAACGTACATGTACCCGTCTTCATCTGTCAGCGTCACTTGAGTCGCCTCTAGGATCCGTTTCAATACGTCAGTGCTGCCAATACAGTTCTTGAGAGGCTCAACACTCTCGAGGCCAGAGAATACTTCCCCAAGTCTGTATCTACCCTCTGGAAGATCTCTGTTAACGTTAAAGTGCAATCTAAGTCAACCCGATTTCTTTCAAGAATTGAACGTATCTAATCCGGATTGGTTTACATAACTACTGGCATGAATCGTTCCTCGTTAACCGACTTACTCAAACGCCCAACAATTGGAATCTCATTTCCACAATAATTGCAACGGTTCTGATCATCAAGCTTCCAAGCCGATATGTCAAAACCCAGCCGTTCGACTACCACATGCCCGCACTCGGGGCAGTACGTGTGCTCGAGAGGGTGTCCCGGAACGTTGCCCAAGTACACATAATTCAAACCGATCTGCTTAGCAATTTCATGGTGCTTCTCCAACGTTTCTACTGGGGTGGGTGGTAGATCCATCATTTTGTAGTCAGGATGGAACCTGAGAAAGTGTATCGGCGTGTCAGGACCTAAGTTGTCGTAGACCCAAGAGGACAGTTTCTTTGCTGCCCCCAAGTCGTCTCCCACCTCTGGGACGATAAGGTCTGTGATCTCAATGTGCACCTTTGTCTTGTCTCGGATTTCAAGAAGAGTCTCGAAGATTGGATCGGAGTTAGCGATACCGATGTACTTTCGAACGAATGACGTTTCTCCGCTCCCCTTGAAATCAACCGTTATGCAGTCAAGAAAGTCTGACATCAACGCCACTGTATCAGGCGTGTCGTACCCATTCGATACGAAGATGTTGATCAAGCCCGCCTTCCTAGCTTGAACTCCAATATCGTGGGCGAACTCCATGAAGATCGTAGGCTGGTTGTAGGTGTACGCCAAGCCTTGACAACGGTAACGTTTCGTCATCTCCACAACCTTCTCCGGCGTAACATCCAAGCCCTCGATCTTGCGCCGCTGACTAATGTCGGAGTTCTGGCAATAAGAGCAGAGCCAATTACAACCGGTTGTTGCGATCGAGAATATTTTGGTTCCTGGCATGTAGTGCGTTACGGGTTTCTTTTCGATCGGGTCTATGTGGCCTGCAATGATTTTCCCGTAAACATACAGCCACAACTTACCATTCAGGTTGCCCCGGATTCCGCAAAGGCCGATCTTTCCTTCTGGAATATTGCAGTATCGGGCACAGGCGGTGCATCTAACTCTGCCGCCGGGGAGCGGTTGATAGAGTGTTGCCTCTTTGCCAGTCAAGGCTGCCACCACAACGCTTGTTCATGCTTGGCCGAAGTGAACTCCATCTGAACGATTTCTCACTAAAGCTATGGCAATGGCCTTGGAATAAACCGTTCCCTTATCATTCGAGAACAGGTCTGTAGCCGCGCCCTGTATCGAAGACCAAGCCGCTGGTTCAACTGGAGCAAGTCATCATTTAGTTGGTTTATGCAAGACCTACAAAGCACTACGGGTATCTCGTCCTTGCAAAGCGTCAACTCTTGACTATGTCTTGTTGGAACCGCAGTTATTCGCAGACCGCAACGCTCAAGGCGAGGGTTTTGCGCGTGCAGGGGAAGTGAGCGAATATCATGCTGATGATTCTTGATCTGCTGAATTTTCTGTTCATGATGGTTGCCGCCGTCGGCCCGCTCTATATCGCTTACAGGGTTAGAAAACGGAGCCGGCAGCTTTTCGCGCTTGCAATTCTCTTGGGATCATTCACTCTAATCCATGGGTGCTATCATCTGTTTCAATTCTTAGGTATGAATTTCATAGCTGACGTTGTCTTCTATCCAGTAAGCGCCGTGCTACTACTGTGTTTCGGAATCTTCTATTGGAAGGCGGGCGTCTAGTTTGATCGGACTCTTCGAGAATTACTCGGCCTATGGTGGAGTCGGGTTTTCAGCAGAAGAAATAGCTGACCTCATCACGTTAGTGACTCTAATCGTTTCATTTGTGCTCTTTCTTTTTCTCGCAGTGAGATTTCGTCACTCTGAGGGGGGCATCCTTGGCAGCTTCAAATTACAGCTCTCGATAGCAATCCTGGTTTGGATAGTTGGAGAGGTTTTCGCGTACACCAACTACCTAGCTGATTGGAGCATGTATGTTCACACTTGCTCAATGGCTCTATTCGCGCTATTTCTGATCTACAGGGTGAGAGCCTTAGTAGGGAAGTGATCCTAGTGGAACGCGTCTCTACGGGCGTTATTGGACTTAACCAATTACTGCGAGGAGGTTTCCCTGCAGGCTCTATGATCCTCGTTGTAGGGACGCCAGGGTCTGGGAAGAGTACACTCGGAAAGCAGTTCCTGTTTGATTCCTTAACAAAGGATAAGCCCGCGGTCTTGGTTGACACATTCGAACCACTCGAACTGGCTAAGGAAACAATGGTATCATTCGAGTGGGACAGCGGACTTCTTGATCGAATTATTTTCTTCGACTGCTACTCATGGAGAACCGGGGCAGCGAGAGAGAAATATGCAGGAAACCCGGCAAAACTCACAGAACTGAGCATAACCCTAAGCGACCTACTGAAGAACGAAGTCAACCACGAGGCTCGAGCAAGACTAGTGATTGATTCTTTCTCTGACTTTCTCAATCATGCAGGACCTGAACAGGCACAGAAGTTCCTCGAATCGGTAAAAGCAAGGTTGGCAGAAAGAAGAGTTACGTCAATTGTGATCCTGGAAGAGGGACTACATGAAGACAGAGTCAACGCTGCGGTTGAATACATTACAGACGGAACCATCAAAATGCGGTACGAAGAACGGGGGCGTTCACTAATGGTCAGTAGGATGCTGGGAACACCCGCCACCATTAAATGGATACCGTTCACTCTATCGCGTGGGCTCGAGATGGCGGTAGCGAACTACTTCAGTTGATGCACCTAGATGGGCTGAACTCTCAGAAGGTCCGTGGTTCCTCCCGGTGATGAGGGGTCTCCACAGACGACCACAATCTTGTCTCCTTCTCTTACCGTTCCACTGTTCTTGGCTGCGGTCTTCGCGGCTGTGAATATTTCAGCAGTGGTATTGAGTTTCTTCACTCTGTAGGGATAGACGCCCCAGAGTAAGGAAAGCTTGTTCATGACAGGGACATTGTATGTGAGTGCGATTATGGGCACAGATGAACGGTACTTTGAAACCCGATGTGCAGTTAGACCGGTACGCGTATTTGCGACTATGCAACCAGCCTTTAAAGCAAAGGCAACTTCGCAGGCCGAGAAACTAATTGATTCCTGAACGATCGGCCTCACACTGGATCGCCGTGCGTCTAGCAGCGTTCCGTAAGCTAGGTTCTTCTCCGTCGCCGCGGCTACTCTCCTCATTACGTTAACTGCCTCAACCGGATACTTACCAACAGCAGTCTCCTCAGAGAGCATCACGGCGTCGGTGCCATCGATTATCGCGTTGGCGATATCGGTCACTTCTGCCCGCGTAGGCGTGGGGTTGTTTACCATCGATTCAAGCATCTGGGTAGCTGTAATGACCGGTATCCCTGCAGCGTTCGACTTACTGATAATCTCTTTCTGAAGCATTGGGATGTCTTCTACATCCATCTCTACGCCTAGGTCTCCTCGGGCCACCATGATGCCATTCGCTTGTTCCACGATATTTTCAATATTTTCTACCGCCATCCTAGTTTCGATCTTTGCGATTATCCAGGCCTCCGAATGGGCTTCCCTTACGATCCGCTTGGCCCGAAGGAGGTCTTTGCTTGTAGTCACGAACGATATGCCAACAAAATCCGCGCCATTTGCCAACGCGAATTCGAGGAGGTCTACGTCTCGCCTGGTTAAGGCTCCGGGTTTCAAGCCTTTGTCAGGCAGGTTAACACCCTTCTCCGAGGAGAGGGAGCCGCCCGTAACAATTCGACAGACCGCTTCCTCGTTCCTCACAGAAAGAACTTCCAACCTTACGGTTCCATCTTCAAGGAAGACTCGATCGCCTTTCCTTAAATGTTTGAGAATTGAAGGGTGGCTTATGGAAACAATTCTTTGGTTTCCTATTAGGCGGCGGGCTGTAAGAGTCAGGTGCGAGCCACTTTTCAGATCGACCGGTTCCGGTGAGACTCGGCCAACTCTGATCTTTGGGCCGGGCAGGTCGGCTAGAATGCCTATTGTTGCCTTCTTCTCTCGCGCGACTGTCCGAATTAGTCGTATTTGCGCAGCGTGTTCCTGGATTGTTCCGTGAGAAAAGTTGAGTCTCGCAACATTCATTCCTGCCTCAATTAATTGGCGTAGGATATGTCTTGATGAAGTCGCTGGACCGATCGTGCAGACAATCTTTGTTTTCGTCTTCTGAGGAGCCATTAGGGGTTCGCTGCAACGCCCTTGCAAGCTTCAACTCTATCAATATATTGAACGCCAAAAGTAACGCGGAGGCGATGGCAAACTTGGCACATCCAATACTATTTGTGGTCTTAGATGGGGTCGGCGACAGGCCCACGCCGGGATATGGGAACAAGACGCCTCTGGAGGCGGCGTTGACACCAAACCTAGACAAGTTCGCGACTGAAGGAAGAATGGGAATAGTTTACACGGTCAAACGAGGGGTTGCCCCCGAAAGTGATGCGGGAGTCTTCTCGCTCCTTAGCTACGACCCTACCCGCTTGGAGTTGTCCAGGGGCGTTGTTGAAGCGATCGGGTCAGGTATCGAATTCAACGCCGGCGACTTGGCGCTGAGATGTAACTTCGCAACTGCAAAAGGCGGTCAAATTGTAGATCGGAGAGCAGGAAGGAATGTCACATCGGAGGAGGCTGCTCAACTTGTTGAAGCGGTTAATACCAATCAGAAACTGAGGAGCTTGATCGACTTCGAACTTAAGGCCACCATTGGCCACCGCTGCGCACTTGTCTTCCGAGATAGAACAAAGCACCTGTCAGCAGCCATCTCGAACCTTGACCCCGCGTACGAGCGTAAGGGAAAGATAACGATCGCTAAGACAGACGTCAAACTCCCGACGCCCATTCCCAAATGTGTCCCCCTAAACAAGACTGTAGCGGCTCGCCGTACAGCAGAGATGCTCAACCAGTTTGCCGCGCAGGTCAATTCGGTGCTGGAAAACCATAAGGTGAATGTGAGTAGAACAGCACGAGGCGATCAACCAGCCAACTTTCTTCTGATGAGAGATGCGGGAACAAAGACGCCCAACGTTAAGACCTTCAATCAGAAATTTGGATTCCGAGGCGTGGCCGTGGCCGATATGCCTGTTGAGCTAGGTATAGCTAAGGTCATCGGAATCGATACTCGAGTCTTTCCGCCTGATCGTTCACTGGAAGGGTACACTCAGCGAGCAGTGGAAGCGTTGCGACTCATGGGGGACTATGATTTCGTTTACGTTCACTTGAAAGGCCCAGATGAACCTGGCCATGACGGGGACTTTGAAGGGAAGAAGAAAGCCATTGAAGACATCGATGCGGGTTTCTTTTCAAGGCTTGGTAATCTGAGTTCAAGCTTTCTTTGCGTGACTGCAGATCATTCAACTCCGTGCTTGGCGAAGGGCCACACAGATGACCCGGTACCGATACTCATCTCCGGCTCAGGGGTTCATAGTGATGGATCGATGCGGTTTACCGAGGCTTGTGCCAAGAAAGGAAAATTCGGGACGATTAATCATGGGTACGAGATCATGAAAATACTCTGGAAATTGTCAACTTCGACCGCCTAATCGGTCGCGTCGTCTGGTGCGATGAACGACCACTTGCCTAGGTCCTTGAGCATCTGCTTGAGGACCTCTGTAGCCTTTTCTTCATCTAATGTCAACAGAAACTTTCCTAGATGCTTACACATGTTCTTAGAGGCTACGTTGTTGCGCCAGTCTTGGCAGTCATGGAGAACTATGTGGTTCGTAAAGTCAATCCGAACCGAGTAATCCTTGACCTTGCCCTCAATTATACCTGAACTCTCTTGAGATATGGAGACAAGTGAGTCATCGATTTCTCTGGCACGTTGAAGCCTAGGATCCCCCAAGAATAATCTTAAGAGCCGTTCCAACGAGCGCCCTTGGCTTCCTGATGGTGAGGTAATGGGGGAAGGGCGTTTGCGGCGTCCTGCTGTCCCGGCTTGGACGCCGAGTTTTTGGAGAGCTTGATCGATTCGTGACTTCAATAACTAAACACTATGTGAATCATGCTATTTTGGACTTATTTTGGTTTGCAAACTGGTCTTGTCTCTAGTTAGGAGATAGTCCCAAGGGCTGTGCCTGCCCTTTAGATGGTTCGCCAAGGCGTCTGCGAAACGTTCCAATTTCTGACGGTCTTCATCTGTGACTTTCTTGTATCCCATAACGTAAGTTCCTTTGTGTTTGACCACGGCTACGTATGCGGGTGAAGGTGCAAGTGGATTCCTTTCCAGAATTTGGCTATGAACCTCGTAAAGCTCTTGCAGTAGGCGATCATCGTCTTTGACAGACTGCGTTCGTACTTCGGAGCCACTAATTGTCAGATCATTCTGCGAGAGGAGTTTCAGTCCAGTTGCTGAGATGTAAATTTTCGTATGACGGGGTTTGCCTACTAACCTAACGGCCCCCGCTTTATCTTGAAGTCTGTGAAGAAGTTTGTTTAGGCCTTCTCCGCTCAATCTTGCCATGTCTTGCAAGCAGGGGGCCGTCAGTCCATCGGGGTTTTCGCGGTTATCGCGAAGTATTCTTAGGACCTTTAGGTCGTTTGGCGTCGGTTGATAGGTGCTAGATTCTTTTAGCTGTCTAGGTCGGCCGCGCCTTCTAGTTAAGCCCTGATTCATTAGTCAACCGTGGTTGATTAGTCAACTTAACCGTATATATTTTCTGCTATGCTGAGAATGTGAAGCAAAATGCCGTCACGAACAGAAAGAAGTCTCATCAGACTTGGCGAAAGTACCGTTATCGTGATGCCGAAACATTGGATCGAGGGGATGAATCTTGAGCCAGGTGATAAGGTCGAAGTCCTCTATGACCAAGACGTTACGATTCGAGCAACGAAGAGGGGGGCCGATAAGAAGTGACTCTTCACTGTCCTCAAATTGAGTATGTCCGTTTCACGGCTGGCACTCGCGGCGATCCCAAGCCAGCGGAGAATGAGCAGATAAGGCGTTATGCTCGCTGCGTCAAATGTAACAAGATAATCCATTTCTCACCCACAGCCGGTAGGTGGGTGGATGACGGCGGCCACTTTCACACAGGCCACGAGATTGAGTTCCCAGAAAGGTGGCTACCGCGATGACGGAAGAGCCAAGGGTTGAGCAACGAATTACCGATATGGGATTCTACTATAAGGGGTCGGGCGAAGAAATTGGACCTTTCACGGTTGAACAGGAAGCATCCGCGACATTCGATAATGAAATAGCTGACAAGCTAGCGGTAGAAGTCAAAGACATACTCTTAGCTCGTCAAAGGGAACTCTTGCGGTCGGCTGGTTTTGAGGAAGTCGCGGAAATCCTAGGTTCAACCGTTCGAGCAGACTTAGCGAATAAGCTAATCATGTTCTGCGCTGGCCTGTTGAATTTCACGGATCAAGATCAAGTCAACATTCTAATGGCGGGGGAAAGCGCGGGCGGCAAGAGCTACACAGCCCTAGAAGTCGCATCCTATTTTCCCGAAGACGCCTTAAGGATCATGGCGACCGCGAGCCCCAAAGCATTCTACCACGATCACGGCACCTGGGACGCGGAAAGGAAAGTTCTCATAGTTGACTTGAAACAGAAAATCATCCTATTCCTCGACCAACCCCACTACATGCTCGTTGAAGCCCTACGTCCACTACTCAGCCATGACCGAAGGCAATTAGTTTACAAAATCACGGATAAGAACAAGCAAGGCTCACTCCGAACCAAAACGGTTGAACTAATCGGTTATCCAACCGCTATCTTCTGCGCTGCAAAGTTCGGGTTAGATGAACAAGAACGCACGCGCATGTTTCTATTATCCCCAGAAACAACTAGGGAAAAGTTGCTTGAGAGCATTCGCCTAAGAATCGCCCGCGACTCAGACCGGAAGGCGTTCTCGACTTGGATTGAAACGCATCCGCGACGGAAATGGTTGAAAGCTCGCATCCAAGCAATACGCAACGCCGGAATAAATGAAATCATAGTACCGGACCAGGAAGAAATTTACAAACGCTTCCTAAACACACACGGACATCTAGCCCCTAGACATCAACGAGACATATCTCGCATCCTCGCCCTAATCAAAAGCCACGCCTTACTCAATTGGACACATAGGGAGAAGCCCAGCGAAGGCACGATCCTAGCCAACAAAGACGATATTGAAGCGGGCTTCTGGTTATACGGACTAATCGCCAAGTCCAATGAGTTGGGTGTGGCTCCGCAAATCTACGAAATCTACGAAGCTTGCATTCGCCCACAACTAGACGAAACACCAACCGGCATAAACAGACGATCAATCCTCACCGCCTACCACGCCTACACCGGGCGCTTTATGAGTGAACAGAAACTCCGCAAAGAAATTTTACCAAGTCTCGAAGCTGCTGGGTTAATCGTAGAGGAACCGGACCCGCTAGACAAACGCCAAAACCTAGTCATGCGACCCGTAACAGAAAACACAGACACCCCCCAGATCATACCACTATTTCCTCAAGGCGAGAACATAGTGGCCACATCACGGGGGTCCCCCCAAGGAGCAACCAACCCATGACACCCCCCCACACACCCAACCACTGTGGTACGCGTCGTTCGAGGGATGGTTCTACTCCTTTGGAACACGAACGCCACAGCTCGCAAGCTCGACCTGGGAATACTAATCCTCAGAAACGGGTTACTTTGCCTGAATGGTTAGACTTAACCTCACCGGAGGGGGTGCGTCGGTTCATGCGTGAAACCCTAGTCCCAACCGCCATAACCGGACAGCTAGGCGTTAGAGTAATCACAGCCTTGACGAGCATCTGTAAGACGTTGCTTGATTCTCAACAAGCCGAAATCCTACAAGCCCTCGAAGAACGTTTACAGAAACTAGAGACGGGACGCGTTGACAATCGAACAGAGGATCAGATCCTAGCAGCATTCACACTCTCGCTGCCACCGGGAATTCAGAAGGAAATTCGAGAATATGCAGAGCAACAAGCCAAGCTGGAAGGAGGCGTGTAACATGGATTTTCGCAAACTGAAAGACCTGTCAGACCGTGTAGAACGGTTAGGCGGAGTGAAGATCAACAAGGACAGGCGACCCCTCTACCGTTACACCGCTAAAGGCCTCGACGTTATGGAGAATTGGGCTTGGCGCATGTTCGTTGAAATGCAACTTACAAGCCTCGAAGTTCAAGAAGTTCGCAGCATTAGCAAGCGCCGAAAAGAACTAGGGTACGCGTCAAGCACTCAACCGAATCCACCCGAGAAAGTCGAGCAAGATCAAAACCTCTACAACCGGTATGTGGCCTTGATGGAGAGCGCAGAGCTTCGAGCCGAACAAATCCTAGAACATAACGGAGCCGACTGGAACCGATGGTTAAGCTACTTTGAAAACACGGTCTGGCCTGCCTACCAGCAACCCATCCAGGACGAGGTACATGAAGAAGAAAGGGAAGACTACCTCTGGGACTTCAAATTGCGACACATGGACGCCTACAAAGCAGGTGGTCGTGCTCTTCACGACATAGAGGAAGGAATTATATGACAATTCAGAAATTTCCAGCAGACACTTTCACGGTTACTCAAGGCGGAACAGGATTAACTAAATTTAACATAGGCGACCTCCTATACGCTAATTCTCCAACTACGCTACTTAATTTAGGGATTGGTTCGGCAGGGCAGAAACTTGTTGTTAATCCTGTTACTGGTATTCCTGAATGGTTGACTTGGCCTAATTTTGCCAATATCAAGCCGCCTAATCCGGGTGGAGTAACCAGCACTACTTCTTACAAGATGATGGGTTTAGGTTCAGGGTCGCCCGCAGTTGTTTATACGCCATCATTTACAGGAAATTGCTTTGTCCAAATTCAACTCGGTTGTAATCAAGGTACGACGGGCGATGGAATTTACGGAAATTGTTATTATGGGTCACCCGCTTCTAGCGCGCCTGCGTTTAATGCTAATACAACGGGCTCTACTTTTGCGGTCTTAAACAACGGCGTATCGTTCGCTGCTAACCCTTGCACTTCTGGGGTTGCTTACACTTACAATTGTTGGGATTTATTGCCGTTGAGTGTTGGCACATCATACTGGTTTGACGTAGGCCTAGAATGTGTTACAGGTGGAACGGCGTATATTCAGCAAGTTCATGTCCTCATATACGAGTACTAGGGAGCTTGAGGTTTTTTCTTGCCAAAGCTTCTCATCGGATCAGCAATAATGCTCGCGCTCGCTATTGTAATTCTTGTCACCCCCTGGCAACCAGTCACAATTTCTCTCAGATGGAATTCCGAGACGAACTAGGCGGGCATCTGACATTTGCCACAGATTATGCGTTCGTTGGGTACATCTGCCCCGCAGTTCTTACATTTTCTGACACTGGCTGAATGAATCGGTTTTACTGTAACCCCGACAGTTTTTGCCGGATCACTATATCTATGTGTGGCTGGCTGTGTGTCTGGCTTCAGATGCGTCTTTTCCTCGCCGCGGTAAGACTCCTTGCGCCGTGTATTCGAGACCTTCCAAAGGGCAAGAGCAGCACATATCAGTAGAGATGCTGCAGCGATAATACCGATGATATGGAAAAGCACGCGCCAAAAGTAGTCTTCTGGAAAGGTCGGTTGAGGAGCCGTTGGAGAGACTTGCGTCATCTCAGTAACTTGAGAGATGGTCTCGACTACCTGCTGGGTGACGGGCCAAACACCTGCTGTGTAAGTGGTTGGTGTGAACGCGGGGGGGCCGATTCCTAGATTCACAATCGCATCGACGGTTGTTGCTGACACATTGACGATCACGAACTCGTATGTTCCTGCTGCCGGTACGGCCCAAGTAACAAAGTAGGACGCTGCGTCTTTCTGGCTTGCGACGACAGCTAGAGGTGTGCAACTCCCCCCGGACAATATCTGTTGTTGCAATGCTTGGAATTCGGGTTCGGTCATTAGGTAAAGGTCTACTGGACCAAAAGTAATCGTGGAGTAGACGCCCTCGGGAATCTGGAGGATTGCTGCTGTTGTCGTGACGGGCCCTCGGAGAACTTCTGCAGCAGATGCCAGGAATTGCACGTTAGTGTATCCTCCACAAGCTGCGGATCCACCGGTAAAGCCGGATGGCAAGGTCTCGCCGGCTCCTGGCACCACGAGCGAACCTCGAACGACGAGACCACCCCAACCGGTCACCACTTGTGTTGAAGAAGAAACGCCGTATTCGGTCAACGTTGTCAAATTCTGACTTTGCACCGTTTGAGCAGCACCAATTGAGATTATGATGACAAAGATTACTTCAGCTGAAAGTATGTTTCGAGCGGAAGTCAACGAAATCGAAGTCCGGGTCACTGGCTCAATCGTTGGAATAGTTTGCTCAGGATGTCTAAGACGATCTCAAGGCTTAAGGCAGGGTTCATCTTTCGGTCTCGATGAGCGAGTATATTATCTAATCCGGTTTCTTCCCGAAAGCCGCGCGCAATTTAGGCAAAGCGTCTGTTCTTGTTGCATCCATTACTTTCTGGTAGTTTTCCGCGAAACTCAAAACAGCTTGAGGCACGGTTTGCGGATAATTCAGGGTTTGCAACGCCAATGCGACCACACGGCCTTTCTCTTCACGCTGTCTTCATGCGCGAGCAAGAGTCTGAACGTCAGCCTTAGTGATAATCCCTAGCGGCTTATCGGATTCATCAACAACCTCTGCAACATCAGCATTAGACGATTTCATCTTGGAAGCAACGTCGAACAGAGTATCATTAGATTTCACCTTGGTCATTGCTCCTATAATCTTTCCATTTCGATCCAAGGCTAGGACATATTCTCTCTGCTGGTCCCCATAGCGGGTTGTGATAGTAATGTAACGTTCATCTTCAGATTGTTTCCTCCCAATCATGGTCCATGGAGTCATGAATTCCTTAGCGTAGAGCGGTCTGTCCATTAGACCGATCTTCTTTAGAACCTTGAATAACGAGGCACCGCTGCTAAGGTTCCACAAGTTTCCTCATCTGATTAATGTATGATGTGTCGGCTATCTGCCTTATGCTATTTGGAACTAGACTCTCCCATCCCGCACCTAAGACGAAGGCCTGTAAGTAGTTCACTGGTTGCAGGATAACCATGACGACATACAAACCGATAGCCATGTACGCAATTATCGCGAATATTCGTCGCAGGTCGTAACTTGGTAATCCTTCAGAAAGCCACGTTAGAAAGAATGGGGCTAATCCACCAACACATGCAGTCGTCGCTGTCAACAAGAGGTCATAAGCCATACTTGCGTGTTCAGCGACAAATTGTATTAAGCTAATAGTTTTTGATAACCCTCAGGATAGAAATAGCTGAAACCACTTCTCCGATAAATCCTCGAAGACCTACCTTAGTTTGATTGAAGTCTCAGCCTGAGATCAGATTCCTCTTCTCACCTTAACTCCTTGCAGGGTTCACAGCAAAGACCGTGAACCTAGTTGAACTGCCCAAAATGTGATGTTGAACTTCTCGGTCAAGACGAATACTCGTTGAAACGCTGCGACAAATGCAACCTGTGGTTTGAACCTCAAGCAGATGGCACGTTAGCCCCTCTACGTGTAGGTCATCTATTCCGATACCTGTGAGGCCACAAACGGGAACTTCATTTCGGATATGGTGGTTGATTTTTTGATTGAACTTGATGAGGTTACGTGTCCTTGGTGTGATGGTGTGGGCGGACACTTGGAAGCCGCTGAGGAGGTTCAGAGTTTCGAGAACTGCCCAGCATGTCACGGTCTAGGTAAGGTTCTTCGTGAATCCGTTCCACCCCCACCCCCTGATCCTAATCTTTGCCCGCGTTGTCTGGGAGTACGTGGAAGATTCGTGATTCGGGAAACTCGGGGATGGTTTGTGCCGTGTAAGTCATGCGGTGGAACGGGAAGAAAAGATGCCTAGCATTAAACGCCATAAATGCTCACAGAATTGCCAAGGTCACAAAGACGAGCACTACGGTCATCACAATACCGAAAATTAGCAAGTTGTTAGCCATCCCCTTGTCATCGTCTTTCACAGCAACATAGCCAACTAATCCGCCAATGATGCCCAAAAAGAATGGCGCTAAATACCACAGCTCTGACGGCTTGTTTTTCGGTTTGTCAAGAAGCATTTTCTGCTGTCCGTCTGCGGAAGCACTTGCAAGAATCTTCTTTTGTCCAGAACCACACCTATCGCAAAATTCATCCTCAAGCTCAAGCGTGTTTCCGCATTTCTTACAGTACTTCACCGTTTGTGTCTGTTCTGTCGTTGGCTTTTTGACTTGTTCCTGCCATCTATGTTCTTTGTTAAACCAAACCTCATCGTCTTTGGAGCAATACCATTTCTGTTCTTCCTCGTCAAGAAGTTTCATTCGTTGACCGCAAACTCTGCATGTTGGCAAGTTCTTCTCTAAACTAGAACGCCGCGATTCAAGCGCAGCTTTGAAGTTCTCTATATCAGCTGCCATAATGGGTCCGTTAAGCCCGGACTATTTTGAGGTTCGCTTTATCATGTCCATCATAGTATCTTGATCATGCTGCATCTTTCTAATGATCTCGGCTTGTTCTTGGACTGTGCTTTCAAGGGTTTTGACTTTCTCTTGTTCCTCAGTGGACACGCCTGACTCTAAGTATTGCCGGTACTTCTGCCAACGTTCCTGAACCTTCTCAGGTTTCCGTCGAAGCTGCAAATACCCCAGATCATCGACCTTATGGCCTAGGAGAAATTCAGCGGTTTTGTCATCCATGCCTATGCCCCAGGCGGCGGTGCGCATGAAGTCCCGTAGGTTATGGAGAGTTACAGGCTTCTCGATGCCTGCGCGTTTACATGCGCTGCGCCAAGCGATGTTAATGTCGATTGCGGAAAGCCGCTTACCAAGCTGATTAGTGAACGGGCTTTCTTTAGCGTCTTTCCATTTCAGGAATATGCTGGAAGGTAGAAGGGTGAAGTATGGTTTAGGATTATTCTTGCGGCGTAGGAAGTCTACGCGAATCACGTCCTGGTTGCTGGCCAGTTGAGTTTGAATTTTCGGCCAAATCTCATCTAACAGTAATAGGCCGGAGCGTTCGAGGCCACCGTAAAGCGAAGCTTGGAAGAGGGTTTTGTAGGGTTCTTTGCTGGCGGCAATCACGGCCTTCGCTTGATCGAGAGTAATGTAGCCTGCCTCATCCTCTTCGTCCCCCGTTACTCTTGCCTCGTCACGTATCTTGAATCCGGCGTCATGGGGTAGTTCTGATTTGTTGTGTGAGTAGAATGATCGAATTGCGACAAGGTAGGCTTTTCGTGCAACCGCGCTGATTTCAGCCAGCTTAATCGTGTAGCTGATAGGGTTTCCTTTCGTACTCAATCGGTCCCGTTGGACTTCACCATGTAGAATGAAGTCTTCCACGCGGTCTAAGACTTCTGCTAGTTTCTCAGGATCAGCGTGCCCGTTACCGTTCTTAACTTCCTCGATTAATTCATCTGGGGTTTTCTTCGCCCATTGGCAGTAGACTTCTAGTTTGTGGCCGAGGGTGTCGCGGCTTTCATCGGTGCCTAACCTGTCGAACCAGTGTTGAACGGTTTTGTTTGCGGCTATGAAGGCTTTCGCTTTCGGATGAATGAGCCAACCCATAATTGTTCATCTTTACCCCAAAAAAGGCGAATACACATAATAATGTTTTGATTGAATCGTGAATCAATATACTCCTGTTCTTCGGACGAGTACTTGTTCCGGTTTGAGGGGTCATCGAAATAACGGCGCGCTGCCCGCGCATGCCAGGATGTGTGTAGCGGATACCGCCAGTTCTCGGGGTCGGCGTACTGTGACTGGGCCTTTGGATATCCACTCGGGGGACCGTCACGTCCGAACGGCTTCCTTTCCGGCTTCCTTCCTACCAAGCGGCTCATCTACTGTTTGAATTATATGCTAGGCTCGTCGCCTATAGAGCAATTATAATACATGCCAAGAATCTTTCTGCGACTAGGCTCACTTCGGCATACGATAAATAAAAGTCGGACAAGGGTTTGAATTTGAGCCATGAATTTTTCACCGCACCCGAAATGTACCTGAAGACAATTTACAACCTAGAGAGCAAGACCGGGTCTGCACGAACTGGAGACATCGCTAATGTTCTCAAGATAACTCCCGGCAGTGTGACAAATACCCTTGAAGTCCTCGAAGGCAAAGGGCTAGTCGTTAGGGAGCCATACAAGGGTGTCAGACTGACTGAGGAGGGACGAAAGTTGGCGCTGTCCGTATTCAGACGCCATAGGCTGGCTGAGAGATTGCTTGTCGACGTGTTGCACCTGGGGTGGACCGAATCGCATGATGAGGCATGCAGGTTGGAGCATTCCATAAGCGAACAGCTTGCCAATTCAATCCAAAAGACGCTTGGAGATCCACAGACCTGCCCTCATGGGAACCCAATCCCAGACGAGAAAGGCTACATTGCTCCGCTCATGAGCGAATCCCTCTCACATCTCGAAACTGGCCAATATGCGATAGTGACCCAGATTCCTGACGAAGACAGTGAACTCCTACGCTACCTCGCTACGCTGGGAATGTTCCCAGGCGTGAAGATTGCGGTTGAAGAGAAGGCGCCGTTCGAAGGACCGATGCTCGTGAAGGTAGGAGAGAATTCCTATCCTCTTAGTCTAGACGTTGCCTCCGGCATCTTCGTGACTAGGGAAAAGTAGACTGCCTGCTCACACGGAAGCTCCAACGTCACCTAGAACTACTGAGGAGAGGTTGGTGTAGACCATATTCCCCATCAAGGCTCCCGCCACACTTTCAGAATGGATGACGACGATGACGTAGCCAACAACCTACATAACATACACATGGAACTTTGGATACTCCGGAAACTTTTGCAGTCGTATCTAAGAACTGCTAACCCTGACGCATTGAAGGATTTCGTAGCATCGACAACCGACCTTTGGAACCTGAATGACTACAACAAAAACTTCCCGTAGCCCAAGAAACTGCGTCCTTTCAAACTGAAGAGCACATTTTGTTTAGACCGAAACCCTAATACGAGCATAAGTCAGAATTTTTCGATTGGGCTGTTAACTCACGGCTCATATGAAATGAGCTTTTCCCTGACGTTGACGGATACAAAAGTGACCTGAATAACCTGCTTGAGGCCATTCCTCTAGCGGTGATATTCACCATAGCCGCAGTTCTTGTGAGAAAGAGAGCAAGACAGGCGACAGACTAAGATTCTACTGGAACCGAAGCCCTAATACCCGCCTAAGGGTAGGTCTTCTTTAGTTTATTTTACAATAGCCGCATGTCTTCCTTAACAGTCGTCAGAACTACGTGAGTGTTGCTTCGGTCGACAAACGGCATGCTGAGGAGGCTCTTAGTGAACTTGCTTAGTTCCTCACGGCTCCGGAATTTGGCGACAACAACGGCGTCAGTCAGGCCGGTTACATCGTAGACGGCGCAAGTGTTCGGTAGCCTTCCGATCGCTTCCTCCATTTCGAGCAACTTACCTTTTGAGACAGTGATCTCGGCTAGGACAGTTAATTGATAACCGAGCTTGTCGTGATCAAGGATGGCCGAGTAACCCTTGATTACACCAGACTTCTCAAGTCTACGCATCCGGGCTAGGACAGTTCCTACAGAAACTCCTGCTCGGCGCGCTATGGATCGATAAGATCTCCGACAGTCACGAAGAACTTCATTCAGTATCTTTCTGTCAACTTCATCTATGTCCAATCGTCCAGTTGTTGCCAATTTTGAGCCCCTGTTCTGAACATTCATCCATAGATATAACCATACATGATATGAATGTCCAGCAAATTTCCCAGAATAGTTATATTTGTTCAGGAGAATTGGTGCGGCTTCATACAGTTTGCGGGGATGGAGCGCTAAGTTTGCTAGACGACCCTAAAACAACCCGACTAAACTGTATCGGTGATCCGGCACTTGGTGCTCCCTACCAGCGCTACAAGATCGTCACTCAGCCTGCCCCACCTCGGAAAAAACTTCCTCCCCCATTCGATCCGCGAGTAAGCAAGATAGGGCTTGCAAGAATTCTGTTGAAGGAAGCATTCGGATATGGATTGAAGTTAGGTAAAAAAGAGCACAGGCGGGTTCTTTTGAGTAGGCCATGCATCTACGGAACGTTTAGCGGGCGGCTCGGCGGATTCCACCCTATTAAGGAAAAATGTACGGGGTGTATGAGGTGCGTACAAGAATACCCGGGCATTTGCTCGGTCGACCGTAACCCAGAATTCTACCGGTTCGCGGACTCTTACTGGGCTTCAGAAGGGGCCGCTACAACAAGCGGTTCACCTGTCGCCACCGTTTTGTACGAAGCCGAGACAGGGAAGATACCAATCAAAGGGATGGGATACAAGGGGCCGTTCGCCGGACCAGGTTGGGATTCGATATGGACTGACATGTCTGAAATTGTGCGACCGACACGGGACGGTGTTTATGGCAGAGAGTTCATCTCAACACTCGTAGACGTCGGCCGCAAAAGGAAGTCCCTCAAATTCAACCAAGAGAGTGGACAGTTTTCGAAAACGATCGAAGTATCCTTACCTATAGTTTTCGATGATCTACCTGCCAACCTGAACAGTCATAACATATTGGAATCAGTCGCAGGCGCGTCCCTTCGCACTGGTACACTCTACATAGCAACACCCGCTCAAACAAGACAACTTCGCCCAGTTAATCGTGGCCAATTCGTCCCACTAATTTCCACAGATACACTAAGCGATGCTATCGGGTGGATCCGTGATGCCCCCTTGATTGAACTGACAAGTTTCGATTCATCAACAATTCAAGAGGTCGAGAAGGTCAACCCCAATGCACCAATCTCTGTTCGCTTGCCATTGACTGTTGACTCTGCAAAAACGGCAGCCGATTTGGCTCGAAAGGGAATCGATATCATACATCTCGTAGCGAACTACCACGGACAATCATGGAACAGAGACGAACCGTCGCATGTCAAGGACCTTATTCGCAAAGTCCACACGACAATGGTTGCTGAATCGCTCAGAGACGATGTCACTCTTATCGCGAGTGGTGGGATCACTCGGGCAGAGCATGTTCCGAAAGCAATTATCTGCGGAGCCGACCTTGTTGCCATTGATACAACAGTTCTCGTAGCCTTACAGTCACGATTTCTAGGGGAATGTGTCTCGCCTGAATCAGGGCATATTTCTGCTGAGAAGTTTGATTCGGAGTGGGGTGAGCAGAGACTTGTCAACCTGCTTTCTTCGTGGCATGATCAACTCATCGAGATACTCAGCGCCATGGGAATACGCGATGTGAGAAGGCTACGTGGGGACGTGGGCAGAGCAATGTTCAACGAAGAGCTTGAAAAGGAGGCGTTCAGAGATATCGAACGTAGAAACTGAATCCATTGAGAAACACGCGAAGCTAATCCACCGCGGTCTCCAACTTCTACCCAGCCTCAAATATGGGATACCCGGAGGCTTCGGTAACAAACGTTGGACAGCGGAACTAATCTTTGCAACATACGAGCAGGCGACAACCGGGAAACCACCAGAATCACTTGAGTATAAGGTAGGGGACTCAGGCGGTGGCTTTGATCGACTCGACTTCAAGAACATTCATCCCGACGCGACCTTCCCGGACGACGAGTTTGATCTCTCAATTGATCTGAACCGTCGAGGTTCCGGCCCTAAGATTTCCATCCCATTACCGATCTATGGGGCTGGAATGTCTTTCGGTTCTATCAGCCTGAATTTCATGCTCTCTCGGGCCATCGCCGCGAAGCGATTAGATACCTTCACATCGACGGGCGAAGGTGGGTACCCGCCTCCGCTCTTCGAATACAAGGATCATGTAATCACGCAAGTCGCTACGGGAATGTTCGGTGTGCGCGAGGACACGATTCAAGCCGCAAGGATTGTGGAACTTAAGTATGCTCAGGGCGCGAAGCCCGGGTTAGGCGGGCACTTGTTGGCGGATAAGGTTACTTCGGAGGTTGCTAACATGAGGGAATCTTTACCCTTCAGCTCCCTCTATTCCCCCTTCCCGTTCCATAGCGTTTACTCGGTTGAGGACCATAGAAAGCATGTTGATTGGATTCGGGCTGTAAACCCGCACTGCTTAGTCTCAGTAAAAGTCTCGACCCCAGTTGACGTCGACATGGTTGCTATCGGTAGCTACTATGCCAACGCCAACATACTACACGTCGACGGTGGCTACGGAGGCACGGGAGCGGCCCCAGAAATCGCGAAGAAAAACATTGCAATGCCGATCGAATATGCGATCCCGAAAGTTCACCGCTACCTTGTCGAGGAAGGAGTTAGGGATGAAATCGTGGTTATGGCAAGCGGAGGAATACGAACCGCGTACGACGTAGCCAAAGCCATCGCGCTCGGGGCCGACGGCTGCGTCATTGGATCAGCTGAGGCTGTGGCTGTCGGCTGCACTCAATGTGGAAACTGCGAACGCGGAAGAGGATGCCAAGTTGGAATCACCACCACCGACCCTGAACTCAGCCAGCTCATAACCATCGAATGGGGAGCACAGAGAATAATCAACATGTACTCCTCCTGGGCTAAGCAATGGCGGACGATTCTGGGAAGCCTCGGACTACGTTCAATCAGAGAACTCAGGGGAAGAACCGACCTACTCGTCTACGGGTGAGACAGCATGGACACGGCATCAAGAATCGTAGCCTCTAGAAAACAAATGATAGAAGGCCTAACTCTAGCCCGCAAGACGGAGGCTGAAGGAGGCTGCGGCGTCGTCGGAGCGGCCTGCTCCGTTCCGATCACTGGGAAACATTTTCTCACAGCGCTTCTGCAAATGAAGAATCGTGGAAACGGAAAGGGCGGAGGAGTAGCGGTACTCGGGCTATCAGCCGAACGCCTCGGAGTCTCCAAAAACATCCTACAGGAAGATTACCTAATCCAGATTGCTTACCTAGACCCCTCAGCCAGCAAAGCTGTGGAAGACGAATTCATCTACCCACACCTGAAGGTGGACTCAGCGGCTTGGCTCGAAACGGTTGAGAACTATAGAGCGATTCAGGGTTTAGAGGTTAAACCGCCGGAAGTACGTCGCTACTTTTGCAGAGTGAAGGATGATGTGCTTGGGCAATTCATGATGAATTCCGGATTAACTAACCGAACAGTAGCAGAGGACGAGTTCATCTATCAAAACAGTTACGCGCTCAACAAGAAATACTACGCTTCTCTGGGCGAGAAGAAAGCCTTCGTTCTTTCGCACGGAAAGGACATGATGGTGTTGAAGATCGTTGGTTGGGGTGACCAAGTCATACGTTATTATAAGTTGGAAGATTTCGCAGCGCACGTCTGGATAGGGCATCACCGTTATCCTACGAAGGGGAAGGTATGGCATCCAGGTGGCGCCCATCCGTTCATTGGGCTGCATGAGGCATTGGTTCACAACGGAGACTTCTCAAACTACCACTCAATCTCCGAGTACTTGGCACAACGAAACATCTATCCCCTCTTCCTTACCGACACGGAAGTTGCTGTCTACCTATTCGACCTCTGGAGGCGAGTCTACGGGTACCCCATGGAGTATTTGATCGAGGCCATGGCACCAACTACCGAACGGGACTTCTACATGCTCCCCGAAGAGAAGAGGCGAATTTATCGTGAGATACAAACGACCCATATCCATGGATCCCCGGATGGACCGTGGTTTTTCATAGTCGGCCGAAGCGAAAACGGAGGAGAACTACTTCACCTACTGGGCATAACTGACACATCCATGCTGCGACCTCAAGTATTCGCTCTCCAAGATGGAGAAGTGAAGATCGGGTTGATAGCGTCTGAGCGTCAAGCAATCGACGCTTGCCTGAGAAGTTTGGCTGCAGAAGATTCCCGATTCGCAGGAAAGGCAGATCTATACTGGAACGCACGCGGCGGGAGCTATACTGATGGGGGTGCTTTTCGTTTTACCGTAGACCGTACATCAGAGAGACCGAATCTCAAATGTCTCGACAAGTTTGGTCGAGAAGTCTCAATTACCAAAGATTCCGCCGGCAACTTTCTGGATGACGTTAAGAAGTTGACTCCGCGAACTCTAGCAGATACGTTCCACTCGAATGAGCTGAGCGCCGGTTCGTTGGAGAGTTTGCTGGATAACTTGGAGGAGACTGCGAGGAAAAGCGGGCTTGACGGGATTCATTCATTCCAGTATTTGACTTGGCTGCTCGACAATCTTCATAGAATTCCAAACGGACAGCAAGGTTGGATCAGAGCGAAGGCAGAGTCAAGTTTGTTCTCGGTTCTTCGCGGATTTCCCAACATCTCTGTGGCGAATGGTTCAAGATGGATGTTGGCGGATTACGCGACGAAGACTGGATTCAGGGCGCCCGGAGCTGGGGAGGAGGTACTGGTGTTGGATGTTTCAGAGTTCCCTGCTGAAGGTGATGACTCGGCCTCCTCCGCTGTCGTCGCAGCATACAAATTAGGATGGAAACATGTCGTTTCGTTTGATTGGCGTGGGCAGAGGTTTTGCGGTGCCGGGTTGGGCGCACAAAGCGAAGGCTTCAGGTTGGATGTGTTCGGAAACCCCGGGGACTACTTAGGGTCTGGACTTGATGGCGCCGAAATCTACGTTCACTCAGCCACCCAAGATCAAGTAGCTCAGATAATGAAGAGTGGTAAACTTGTCATTTACGGAGATGTTGGGCAGACCTTCATGTACGCCGCGAAGGGCGGTAAGGTCTATGTGCTCGGAAACGCCGCCGGTCGCCCCCTCATCAACGCCGTCGGTCGACCACGAGTCGTCATCAACGGCACCTGCCTAGACTACCTAGCCGAATCTTTCATGGCCGGTGACCCATTGAACGGAGGCGGGTTCGTTGTCGTTAACGGAATAGGGTATGATAGTGGTCGTATTCGCGAACTTGAGGTGCCCTATCCAGGTGGCAACCTCTTCTCCCTAGCCTCTGGAGGCGCAGTCTACATCCGCGATCCCGCTAGTAAGGTGGGCGTTGATCAGCTCAACGGAGGACAACTGGGAAAAATGAGCCAAGACGACTGGCAACTAATCCTTCCCTACCTCCTAGAAAATCAAGAACTGTTCGGAGTTAAGATCGAGGATCTGCTGAGAACTGGCTCACAGCGCAACGAACCCGAGCAGGTCTACCGAAAAATCGAAGCAATTCCGCTGAAAGCCCCCACAACCCTACACGGCTGAAAAACCTGCTTCAATATCAGGACTGCAGCTACGCGAAGAAGTTTCGGTAAACAGAGGAAAAAAGGATGGTGTGGCGGGGTGGTGTTACTTTGCTACTGCAGGTACTGGTGCTATGTCTTTGCCACACTTGTCACAGTATCTCACGGTAAGTTGGCGGGTCAGCGTTGTTCTTTCTAGTGTTGATCCTTGTCTTTGGACAGCATTGACATAGATCAGCATCGGTCTATTGTCGAGATGTTTTGGTTTTAGCGATCAACGTAAGTAAGGTAAGGATCCCTCGTCGTCCTGTGTGCGCAGGAGTTACCCACTCACAGACGTCATTGTGGTCGTTTCCCTATTTCGAGGTGAATGAGTTTGTTCCAGTGTCGTTTGCCACAAGTAGGGCACTTGACGTAATACCAGGCGTAGCCGGGGATACCTCCGATGCCGGCTCTCGCTCCAATGATCCAGCCAATCTTCTCGAATGGAGTGTGACATTCGGCACATAGTAGGGTAAGTTTTGGCGGCAGCTTCACCAGGCCCTTGTTTTCGAGTAAGATCAGCAGCCAATTAGTTTTGTGTGTACTAATGGTCGGAGCAATAGAAATTTGAATCGTCGTCGTTAGAAAAGTGTGTGTGCGCACCAACAATCACACACACCCCGCCAGCCCCCCAGGTTCGGGGTTGCTCTATTAGGGGTGTACCCGTGTGTGTGCGCACCACGATAACCCAAACCGAAGACGAGAGAAGAGAATCAGAGGCAAAAAAAGAAGTTCAAAAGGAAACTCACTGCATAGAATCGGCAAAGTAGACACCGAGGCAACATCCGGCGGAGTATTCACTGCGGATGTTTCTGAGGCTAACCGCAACATATCCGAAGCCGAGTTAATCGCAAGAACGCGGCGAGATGGATTCTGGGAGAAGCCGGAAGTTCAAGTAGACTTCCAGAGACTAATAGGAAACGTGCGGGGAAGTCTAGTCGAGAAGATGAAGAAGAAATGACCAAGGAAAAATGTCCCAAATGCGGGAGCATACTGACATTTCGATATGAGGGGCAAACTGCGGGAGTTCTCTATTATCACTGCGACAACTGCAGAAGGAACTTTCAACGGAAAGGAAAACAATTCAGAGAAATATAAGAAAAATAGATGCCCAAAAAGGGGATGTGGCAAAGATATGTCTCAATATTACTTCGCTACCACTTGTGTAGGTGCTATATCTTTTCCACATTTGTCACAGAAGGTCGCGTATCCGGGGACTTGTGTTTTGCAGTTTGGACATGCTTTGAGTCGGAGTTGTTTAGTTCGGATGTATTGGTGCATACTCTTGGTGAGTTCCGTGTAGCTCAATAGAGCTCCTTTTGGTTGGCCGGTAAGCAATGAGAGCGTGTCGTCTGCCATAATCGACTTCTGTGTAAGCATACTCTCTCTAGCCATCAAATCACCTCCACGCAATCAAGCGACCTAAATGCGGAGCCAACACGGTCTTCGTGTAACGGCTTCGTTACTCTCACCCTTGTTGGAGCCGATTTTTCGATTGGACACTAGCACATGCCCACACAGCGGGTGGAGTTGCCCTTAATTTCACATGTTTGAGGGCTGATTAGCCGCTTAGAGAAGCGTATTTCCGCTTAAATCAGGCCGAGTACGGGGCGGAACCCTCGGACCTAATAAGACGTACAACGCCTGAGAGAGCGTTTCAGCCCTAGTTTTCATGGGCGCTGGCTTATACTTGGCACGCCCCAAAATGAGACGATACGCGGCCTCCTCATGGGCTATCTCATTCTACAAAAACCATGAACAACCTCTCAAACGGTTCTAAGGAACCACCTCGACATACCTAGGGGGGTCAACGAATGCACTCGCTAGCTTCTCTCCGCCAGTCTTGCGCCGGTTAGAAAGATGAAATGGCCCGGCGATGAGGCTGCTAAAAGGTATATGTTGGGTTGACGGAGTAGAGTGTGGGTTTGAAAATGCGGTCCGCCCCACTATTGCTAACCGCGCTCAGCCTGCTAATCACTCTGCTCCTCTTCAGTTCAGCGGCTGCGGTTGCTCCGTCTGCCTCGACTATCGATAACCTGAACGGGGTTGCGTTAGTGAGCGGGAGTGAAGGTTGGGCGGTTGGCGGAGCTGGGACGATTCAGCATTTTGACGGTTCCTCTTGGACTTTGATCGCTTCGGGAACAACCTCGGACCTTTTCGCAGTATCCTTCGGCCCACCCAGCAACCCTAACCCGAATGCGGGGTTTGCGGTTGGAGGAAGCGGTGGGACGGCGGTTGCGCTCTATTGGGGTGGCGTGTCGTGGTTTGCGATCACGAGCGGACTTTCTGGGCCAGATGCGCAGAAACTCTCCTCAGTATCCGCCTTGAGTTCGACGGATGCCTGGGCTGTGGATGGGGTTACGGGAGCGTTCTGGCATTGGACGGGTCAGGCGGGGTTGGGTGGGGGGTGGAATATGGTGGGGTCCGCGTCGGTTGGGCTTAATTCTGTTTTCATGACTGGCCCGACTGATGGGTGGGCCGTGGGTTCGGGTGGGGTGATTTACCGGTATGTTGGCGGGGGTTGGACCCTGTATACGAGCGTCGCTCAGACTCTCAACTCTGTATTCTTCGTTAACCAAGATGAGGGTTGGGCGGTAGGGGCTGGTGGGGTTCTGTACCATTACGTGTCGGGCATGTGGACTGGCCCAATATCACCCGCTCCAACTGCTCAGAACCTCAACTCTGTTTTCATGACTGACCCGACGGATGGGTGGGCGGTTGGTGCCGGGGGTACAATCCTCCAATACTCGAACGGCGTGTGGACGCTTCTGCAGAGCCTCTCAGGAGCAACCCAGGATCTGAATTCTCTCTCATTCGCCGGGTCGGCCGGTTGGGCGGTGGGAAATGTTGGAACCCTTATCTCATTAACCAGCCAGGCCCCGCAAGGCTTACCCTCCGCAACATTCGAGTCAGTATACCTCTCCAGCTCAGGGGATGGTTGGATGGTTGGTTGTTCTACGGGGGGTTGTGGGTCTGGAGCGGGTGAACCTGTACTCGTTCACTGGAATGGAAATTCATTTACACGTGGGACCTCCTCCGCCATCACTGCCGACCTATTCTCAGTCTTCATGCTCAACCCATCCGAAGGTTGGGCGGTGGGTGGAATTGGAACCACACCAGTAATCCTACACTACACGGGCGGAAGTTGGGTGCAAGTCCCTGCCCCACCCACAGGCGGGGTCCTGCGGGGAGTGTTCATGGTTGATTCGGGGAACGGGTGGGCGGTAGGAGATCACGGAACAATCCTGCACTACGCGGGAGGTTCGTGGGGCGTAGAAGCCGCCCCTACTCCGAACAATCTGCGAAGCGTCTTCATGGTTGGGGAGTCGGACGGTTGGGCGGTGGGTGATGCGGGAACCATACTCCGCTACCAAGGCGTGAATGGGCAGTGGATAACTTACCCCAGCTCAACAACCTCACAACTCAACTCAGTCTTTCTCCTCGACCAGTCGCATGGTTGGGCGGTGGGGGCTGGTGGGGCGATTCTTCATTTCGACGAGTCAATTTGGTTGAATGTTGCCGGCCCCGTAAGCACAAACCTCAACGGAGTTGTTCAAGTAACCAGTCAGCAGGCTTGGGCGGTCGGCGACTCGGCCACAATTCTACAGTGGACCGGGTTCAGCTGGAACCAGATTACACCTATCCCGTCCCTCTCAGGTAACCCGGACCTAAACTCAATCTACCTCCTAAGCAACGGGTTTGGCTTCGTAGTGGGTGCCCCCGCCGCTCCGGGAAGCCAAGGAACTATCCTCCTGGCCCCCAACATGACCCCGATCCCAGAGATCCCGCAACCCCAACCTCTGTTGTGGGTCGCAATCCTAGCTGTCTTGGCCCTAGTCCCGAGTCTGCGCCGAAAGATTCACCCACCAAAACGACCGCGGAGATGACCTGTAACCGTACTTCCACTCGCTTGACATAGTCGGGAAGGTAGGGCGCAAACCAAAGCTAGTGTGAAACAACGACTGAAATAGAAAAGTGGTTGAGTCTGATTCAGAACGCCAGCCTCAAGAATCGCCGGGGAAGGAAACTGTAAGTTAGGCTTTCTTTAACGCTCTGTGAAGTTCTTCGACGCGTCGTCTGGTTACCCAGTCTTTGTGGTGGCGAAAGCCGCCGCCAAAACTTTTCGGTATGTGTAGGAGTTCATGGATCAGGGTCTTCTCCTTCTCATCGAAGGGTAGGCGATCATATTGTTCAGACAGAACTTCAACAGCGTAATATGCTGGTTCGCTGAGGGCTTGCTGCCAAATCTTGGGTAAGGAGTGGACGCGGGCTATGGTGTTGCTGGATTTCGAACCATAGCTGCGGTAACAATAAACCCGATTCCTCGGCACATGCGTGAATTCTAACTTGTCAATAATCCTCAGTAGGAGTTCGGAAACGTCGGGCGCTCGCTCGTAATGAAACTGCATGGAACTGGGATGGGTATTGGGGGATCTAAAATAGGATTCTCTGACAGTTCTTATGGCTGAGTGCATGGCAGTGTTTGGTTAACTTACAACGGCAAGATGGCTAGGTAGCTAGAGGTTTGTTTGGATCTAGCCTCTTCCGGATTTCGACTACCAACATTTTGACGGTGGATAATTCGATTTGGTCGAGTTTCTGCAGAATATCCTCCACTATCAGTGCCTTGCGAACTTGCACGTTTCCCAACAGGTATTCCTCGTATGCCCAGAGGAGTGCCTCGATCTTATCCGAAGCTTTCAATATAACCGCCTCCGTTGAACTCATCTCGCTAACAGCTTTCCGCAGCCCCACATATTCACCAACCAAGCCCTCTGGTAACCCGCCAAGCAGCTTACCGAACCACTCCAACCCTCGGGAGTCCAATGTTGCAGCGAAAGCGCTATTCTGATGTTTGAACGGGTGATGAATATCCCCAGTCCTCGCCTCTTCAGCGTCGTGGAGCAACGCCATTCTCAATAGCCGCTCAGAATCAACCCTTACTCCCTTCTTCCGTTCCGGATCAGCGAGGATCATGGCGTACAAGGCCGTGAAGTACGAATGCTGCGCCACATCCTCACGGAAATGGCACTTATACACGCTAAACCGACCAACAGTCATAAGCGACCTAATTCCCAGCAGAAAATCCAAAACGCCAGACTCATTCAACGATCTTCATGTTCATGAAGGCGCCCATGAGATAATCTAGTTTTCTGAAGAAAGAAGCGCGGCCTGGAGGAATACTCGTTCTAATTGGCCGTCTTGGTGCTGCTGCTGCTGTTAAAGTACGTCCCGTCACTCTAAGATGCTGTCTCAAGTATTGTGCATGATAGGAATCCTCGCTCGAATCGTTTTATCCAGTGAGAAAAGACTTGCCGAACGCGGGGAGGTACCCACACTAACGGCATGTTTCCTCAGGAGACAAAATTTCGGAACTCATGAAATCATTTTGCTCGGATTAACAGGTAAAGATCTCCAACATTGGTTCCGGTTGGTCCGGTGACGATGTTGTCGTTTAGTTTTCTGAAGAAGTTGTAAGAATCACTCCTTTCCGCGAAGTCGCTAACACGAAGCCGCAATTGTCTCGCGCGTACTATGCTATGTGAGTCTACAATGGCTCCTGCTGCTGGGCTGTTTCCGTCTATTCCATCCGTTCCGAGAGCTGCTATCGCGACTCCTTTCAAACCTTCGAGTGACTCTGCCGTCGAGAGAGCTGTCTCCTGGTTTCTACCTCCTTTTCCTGTTCCCTTAACCTCGACAGTTGTCTCACCTCCGAATACTAGCGCGCTCGGGCCCTTGAGAGATTGGCCGAATTGCCCACTGTCTCTTGCAACACATGCCAGCAATTTTCCTAGGCTTCTTGCCTCCATGTCCACTGAGGATGTGATGATCGTAGTTGGGATATGCAATTTCTGGAGAGACATTCTAGCTGCCTCGCATGCGGTCCGATTATCTGCTACTACGAAGTTGTGCACTTTCCTGAAAATGCGATTACCCGGCTTAGGAGTTTCAGGAATGTTTCCCATCACCCCTTGCTGTAAATGGTTCCTAATCCTTTGTGGGGTCGAGTCCCACAAATTGAATTCTTTCAACACGTCGATGGCGTTTCGGAATGTTGTTGGGTCGGCCGCGGTCAATCCAGATGCGATATCTGAAAGAACATTGCCTGAGACGTCGGAGATGATTAGTGAGATTATTGTTCCTGCTTTGCAGTGCTCTACGAGTCTTCCCCCTTTGAGTTCCGACAGATGCCGGCGCACTGTGTTTATTTGATGAATGGCCGCTTGGCTCTGAATCAGTTGCTGTGTAACTTTTCGCTTGTCTTCCAACGTGATGTCAGCCGTTGGTGCTGGGAGCATAGCCGAAGCGCCGCCAGAGATCAAACACAGCAATACCTCATTTGCCTGCATCTCTCCGACCGATGCCAGCACGCTCCTAGACGCCCTAATCCCTTCTTCATCGGGAAGGGGATGGCTCGAGTGGAATGTTACGATTCGTTTGTCGGTGCTCTTCAGGTTTGAATTTCTAGGAGACACTAGAATTCCAGAAATCACGCGTTTCCCTAGAATGTTCAACGCTGCTGTGAGCATCGGGACGCTTGCTTTCCCAACTGCGATCACCTTAACCTTAGAACGAAACGGCACTGAAACATCGCCGATCTGAAGCATCACTCGTTCTACTCGAAGCCACCCTTGGAGGACGTTTGTTGGATCAATCGACCTCAATGCTGCCTCAAGCGCGTCGAGGCAGAATCGTCTCGCCCTATGGTTTATTACCGATCCTCCATTTCGAATCAAAAACTTCCTATCAACTATTCGAGAGATCTGCAATGCGCTTTACCTTACGAGGGAGTCAACCGATAGGCTAGATCGCACCAGCCAAGCTATCATGGCCAGGAGCTAAGTGACCTATTAATTGGGTGCTCATCAATGTATGCACTTCCTAAGTTGTTCTGCAGTTACTCTGCGTCGACGAAGGATCTTATGAAAATGGTTACAGCAAGAGGTCAACGATAGGATTACGCCGCGTGGGGATATCTCATTGTGGAAATCTGATTTCGTTTGGAAATTCCGCGGTTTTTGATTAAGAACCGCGTACTTTGGCGGACGTATCCATTTCCGACCATGCCTCTTATATGTGGTCACAGGGCGGATTGGACGCATTCTCTTTCGGTTAAGTGGGTGGTTTGGGGTTGCATAGGAAGCTAACCGCATCGTTAACGATAGCTATTTTCCTAATCAGTACATTCGCAATTATTGTTCCAACTCAAGCGCATTTCACGTTGGGCAATTTGTCGGGTACGAACCCGTACGTGGTTAACAATTTTGATCCGCACGTGGCTGGGCCTGTTGGTTATGTTTGGCCTGGCAGCGGTGAATGTGCGTACTTGGGTTTCCCGAACGAAGCGGGCGACAATTGTTCGCCTGGTTATCAGTCACCTTACCCGCAGGGTAATCCTCCGGGTGCGCCGAGCAATTCGTGGTATCAGCTGGAAGGGGACACGTACGCCCCATTCGGCGCGGTACTAACGAACTCGACTGGTGATTTGATCTTCGCCTTGAACGCGACATGCACTCCTGCCTTTTGGAATAATGCCGCCGGTTGTGCGACGCAGGGCGGTACACGTCCGAGCGACGGAGTAACCAAGTCTGAAATTCAGACACCGCTCAGTGACAGCGGCTATTGGGCTACGTGGATGATTCTGATTCCTCCCGAATTCTCCGTACCCGGTGCGGCAACCTTCGACAGTTCACAAATCGTCTCGACGCTGACAAACAGTTACGACCACGTATACGTAGCTAAACTGAGCCCCTACGACAGGTATGCGCCGAACTGGACCTTGGTCGCGATAACAGTGGACCTTACAGTTGACTTCAGTAGTTCGAAGGGAATTTACTACAATCATCAAAACCTCGAATTCACAAGGGCGGGGGAATGGTATTACGCTAGAATCAATGGTGTAACCGCACCATCCGTCGCGGGACGATACTTCTTCAAGATGGCCCTCTCCAGCATGCTCTTCATCCGCTATCCCGCCTCTCCCTCTCCCCTCTTTTTACCCGGCGTCACATCCGAGAACTCTTTCGGCGTCGGCCCAACCCTAACCGGGCCCGCACCCTTTACCGCGGCTATCAATGGGTTCGTTTGGGTTCCGCCGCAGAACTGGCCCGTGATGCTGGTTAAGGGTGAAACTGATCCCGCCATCATAACCGGAACGCTCCGCTACGCTGGCTACAACTCCACTCTGTACCAGCTACCGATCGCGGAGGCAGGTAAGGTTTGGGCGCACATGACGATGAGAATTGACCCGTACACCGGTCAAAACCGACCCGACCTCCCAACCATTGACGGCCAGGCATACGTGAATGCAACCGCGAATGGCCATTATGAACTCGAGGGCTTAGCCCCCGGTGTCTATGACATTTACGCAGAAGCTGCGGGATATCCACAAGTGCTTTGCACAAGTGGAATAACTGTCCTGAAGGGTCAATCCCTTCACTTCGACTGTTTCCTCCAACCAGGACCCGTGATTCACGGCAACGTGTTCACGAAGCACCAGTTCGGTGACCAACCCTGGCCAAACTCGACCGACGGTGGCCAGTACATCAAGATTGAACTCTACAGTAACGCAACACTCAGCAACCAAGTTGACCCGAGCGCTGGCCCGCCAGTCTCATGGTCCCCGTTACCCTGTACCGCGGGAGGGCAAGAAGGTTACCTTGGCTACGGTGCAGCTGGCCTGTGCGGCGACCCGCACGATGGAAGCGCGATTGCGTTTCCATGGCATGAGTACAGCACAGTCAACGGCGTCACCTACAACGACGTGCCAAACCCATTCACCGGCGCGACGAACGGTTACACGCGTGATGTAGCCATTAGCAGTCAGGCTGGAAACACGATCCTAACTTCCGACCCTGAAGGTGTTGGTCCACCACAGAAATGGTTCGTGAGTGGCGGTACAACTACCCCATTTCACTTTGAGTTCGGCTTGAAAGGCGAGTATGGTGCTCCAAAGGACCTGTCGGGTGAGGTGCCGCAGGTTTACGCGACTTGGATCAACGGTCTCACAGCAGGCCGCTATTACGTTCGAGCCTGGACCTTCCGATATGTCCAGACAGCCTTGGACGGTTCCACGTTCCAGGAATACTACTTTGATGTGACTCCTAACGAATGGGCGGGTGATGTCACATTGCCAATCGACATACGCCTCTCGAGCTGGGTTAACAAGACCGTCTACTTCCACGACACACCAAACACAATCGTAACCAGCCCAATCCACACGGTTTCGGGTTATCTTTGGGGTGACTTGGTTGGGGCTGATGGGCATGTGTACTCATACAATGTAACAGAGTTGGGATATCGCAGCCGCTACTACTACAGCTCCGGCTGCAATTCATACGAGCAGTATGCTTTCGCAGCCGTTGCAGATAATTTTGCCGAATTCAGCAGCTATAATGGCTTTCTGGGATCTGGTGAAAGCGGTGCCCCAAGCCAACTCTGTTCAAAGGGCAGCGCCTTGGATAAGGCTGGGTTGAATAGGGATTCGATTGCTTCGGGTCGTGCGGCGATTCAGTTCTGGGGTATCAACGACACATGGGGCGGAGAGAATTACGGTATTCCCTCGGGTACGTATACTCCGAACGTCGCTGCGAACGGCTACTACAGCCCAACGCCACTGGAACAGGTATCGGTTACTTTGAGCGGTAATCCGACCGCCATAAGCGACCACCTATTCCTCGGCCCCGGGTTCAACGTCTCCGTCTACAGCATCGACTGGGAACGACCACGCGTCAGCAGGAACTGGGTCTGGTCCGGGTGCCAAACCGCAGCAGACGATCCCTTTGCTTGCTATGGGTCGGAGATTGACGTTGGATTCTACCCCGTAACCAACGGTACGGCTGGCGCCCTATCCGACTACTTTGGCTTCGAACCATCCGAACTACCCGTCAGCGTTGGAAATCCATCGTTTACCGACTTTGGCGGTCTCTTTCAGGGTCCGGGGGGAATCGACTGCCTCACGGGTACGTCGCCTTCCTTTAATTGCGCTGAGATGGATGGGGGTGGACGTGATGTTCTTCAAGGGTTCTCTAACTCGCATGATGTCTTCTACGGACAATCCGCCGAATACGCTTTCGTGGGCGGTTACACACTCGGATCGGGCTTCTTCGGCTTCCTCCTTGCACCAAAGCTCCTGACCGATAGTATGTTCACGACCCCGACCCTTACGTGGCCGCTTCACTTCAACGAAGGGCAGTACAACCTTGCAGCCTACACGTACGGCTACATACAAGACAAAGACTTCTCAGCCTACGTCCAAAACGGGAAAGTTGCGGACATGAAGATCAACCTAGTTATCGGTGTGAACGTAACGCTTGACATCCTCTTCAAGAAAGAGAGCATCATAACCCCAACAGCCGAGAACATGTCTGCACGAGTCCGCCTATTCAACGACCAAGGCCAGTTGGTGGCTGAATGGATGTCGAGCGAAGGCACATACGTGGATAAGACGGGTCATGCGATCGCAGCAAACGGCGTACTACCCGCAAGCGGTGGAACGGACGCGGTCGGCACCGGTGTTAATCCGCTCTACCCATTCTCTGACAATGCCCTTCCGTATTTTGGTTTCTTCCAGACACCATCGTCCGGCCTGAACGGTTACAACTTCCTTCCCGGTGGAACAACACTACTGCATGTCCTGATGGCTGGTCTCCCGCAGCAGGCACCGCTTGGAAACAGTGCTCTATTTGGTTCGTACTTCGCCGACCCATTAATGAGTGGAGCACTGGAGCGCGTGAAACCTTCTCCCCTGAAGTACCTGCTTGGGGCTTGCGACTTCGATCTCAGCTGCTACCCGGCCCCGTACGGGCAGTACCCATTCCCCTACACTGGTATTGCGGGTGGACCCGACTATACCGGTGGATGGACGGCTGAAGCAGATTTCGTTCCATGGTACGCCAACAACACAAGCACAATGGAACTTGCAAGCGGCGGTGCACAAGGAACAACTACACCAGGTGTCTTTGGCCAGTACTATCCACCAGTTAACGGTCTGCTGATGGGTGAGTCTTACCACATCATCCCAGGCACGACGGCAACCTCAGGCATAAGCCTAACCGAAGACATGGCTTTGAGCAGCAACTTCGTCGGCCACTCGATGGCCGCTAACCACTTAGGCCCGTACTCGCAGGAAGGCGTCTGGGAGATAGCGGGTGCACACAACACTGGTGAAGCTAGTGCTATCTTTGAAGTTGACTTGAACGGGTTTGTCAGCGGGAACGTTCTCGCCTTCACGTGGAGTAACGAGTTCCGAACCCTCAGCTGGGGACAAGTCAGCGTGACTGGTGCTAGTGGGGCTACGTGGAACTTCTACACGTTCGATGGCGTTTACCAAGCCTTCTTGACGCCAGGTAACTACAAGTTCAGCATAAGCCAACCAGGATATGCGCCGCAAACTTGGTCCTACTCGGTCTCACCAGGCCAGAGCGGATCAGGAGCGAACGTGTATCTAGAGCAGAGTAACATACCCGTGCCAGAGTTCAGTACAGTAGGGGTTGTTGCCTTCTCAGCGTTAGCAGCATCTCTATACCTACTCAGACGTAGACGCAAGTAAGCGTCCGAACGCCCAAGAGGCGTCGTACCCCTTCAATGACGACTGGCCACTGCTTTCTGTGCCAGTGCGTTTGGCTTCGTCGATTGAAATTCGGCTCCTCGTCACGTGTATATATGACATATGTTATGCTCGGTGGTCTGGAGATCCGTACATGGCCAGTTTTCCGGAAATGCTGTTGCTCTCGGCAATTATGGGACTCTCAATTTACTTCTCGCTTCCGTTTGTTCTCCGAAAAAAGACGGATGTGCGGGCTACGACTTTGTTTAATGCAATGGCTATAGGGATCCTGATTTTCCTGATGGGAGACGTTTTTTCAAATGTGAGCCCAATGTTGAGTAATGGGTCGTTGTATGGTTATGGTACGTCGTTCTTCAACGATTTCCTCTTCGCGGCGTCTTTCACGGTAGGTTTTCTAATTCTATACTTCGTCGAAACAAGAGCGAAGACCGGTCTAACGCCTACACTGACAGCTCTGATAATCGCTCTCGGAATAGGATTCCAGAATTTGACTGAAGGCTTAGTTTTCGGGGCCCTAGGAGTTACGTTTGGATTTGTTTCCGGCGCGGCTTTGGTGGTGCTGACGGGATTCCTATTCCAAAATATCACTGAAGGTTTTCCTATTGCCTCACCCTTTCTTGGTCGCAACGAGAAAAAACTGGGAGTAATGTGCTCATTGTTCCTACTCGGTGGCGTTCCAACGATTATCGGAGGAGCGGTTGGATTCTACTACGACCTACCCCTCTTCGCAATAGTGTTCGACGGTTTAGCCATAGGAAGCATAATGTACGTTCTTGCTCCCATGTTCAAATCACTCTTCAGACAATCCGCATCAATGCAGAAACTGATTTACATGGGGCTCTTCTTAGGATTCATACTCGGTTTTGCAGTCAACGTCATATAGTCTCCTTTCTTCAGTTGTATGATTTCCCTTCGTATCCATTAATTCAGAAATATCATTTCAGCGCTTCGTGTGTCTGCGCAAAAATAGCACCATAATTTACCAGTACATGTAGTAGACGTCATAGGATTGTGAACTTGTTCCAACTGCCTATCTCTACTTAGAAGTAGGATAGTTGGAGCTTTAGCTGCAGTTTTGAGCTTCACATATGACGACTGCGAAGAGTAAACAAATCCGGGTTTTGCGCTAAATTCCTTACGGAATAATTTCAGCCTGCAAATATTATTACTGGAATATCTACTGCGGCGGTCAGGTGATCGAAGGAATTGCCGAGAAGGTTGGATACAATAGCATTGCACGCGGGCCAAGAGGCCGCAGACCCAGCAACTGGAGCACGGGCAGTCCCTATCTACCAAACGACATCATACGTCTTCAAAAGCACGAAACATGCTGCCGACCTCTTCGCGCTAAGGGAATTCGGAAATATCTACACCCGAATCATGAATCCATCCACCGACGTATTTGAGCGAAGAATGGCTGCTATAGAGGGAGGCAGCGGCGCGTTAGCTGTGGCTTCAGGACAGGCGGCAGAGGCTCTCTCCTTGCTGGCGATTACTCGAGTGGGGGACGAGATAGTTTCCGCCAATAACCTCTACGGTGGAACGTATGAATTGTTCCACTACACATTTCCGAAGTTGGGTAGAACTGTAAGATTCGTTGACTCCACCAAACCCACCGAGTTCAAGGCGGCAATCAATGAGAAAACACGGGCAGTATATGCTGAGACGATCGGGAACCCTAAGCTGGATGTGCCAGATTTTGAAGCAATTGCGCAAGTGGCTTATCAAGCCGAAATTCCATTCGTAGTTGACAATACTGTGGGCGTTGGATTGGTTAGGCCGATTGAATACGGAGCAGACATCATAGTAGACTCGGCAACCAAGTACATTGGTGGGCATGGCACATCCATCGGTGGTATAATCGTTGATTCTGGGAGATTCGATTGGAGCAGGGGGAAGTTCCCCGAGTTCGTTGAACCTGATCTCAGCTATCACGGAATCAAATACTGGGAAGCTTTCGGAAACCTTCAAGGTCTAGGAAATGTAGCATTCATCCTCAAGGTCAGAGTGCAGCTTCTCCGCGACCTTGGACCGGCTTTGAGTCCATTCAACTCCTTCCTCTTCGAACAGGGACTAGAGACACTGCCGTTAAGGCAAAGGAAACATTCCGAAAATGCGTTGGATGTCGCGAAACACCTCAAGAATCATCCATCAGTCAAATGGGTCAACTACCCAGGATTGCCGGAACATCCAAGTCACAAACTCGCAACCAAATACCTACGGGGCTACTATGGAGGCATTGTGGGTTTCGGAATTAAGGGCGGGTTGGAAGCCGGAAGAAAGTTCATTGAATCCGTGGAGCTCCTATCTCACCTTGCAAACATAGGCGACGCAAAAAGCCTCGTCATTCACCCTGCAACGACGACACATCAGCAATTAACGAGAGAAGAACAAGAAACAACAGGAGTTACGGAAGACTACGTACGATTATCCATCGGCCTAGAAGATGTAGAGGACATAAAGGAAGATATCGATCAAGCATTCGGAAAAGCAGTAAGGTAAGCGCAACAAACTCAGTATCCATCAAATGAAGCTGACACACCACCAAACCGGATCAGCTAGATGATGGACTGTGCCAATCAAGATACCAAACAAAATACCAGCAGCAAAAACCTTGAACAAAGAAAACATATTCGTAATGTTTGACGACCGAGCCTACCATCAAGACATTCGACCTCTGAACATAGTTATTCTAAACCTGATGCCCGCTAAAATAACCACAGAAACTCAGATACTGCGCTTACTTGGAAACTCACCTCTCCAGGTGGACGCTATCTTCTTACATCCGCAGAATCACCAATCCAAGACCACTCCCCCAGAACATTTGGCGACTTTCTACAGATACTTCGACGACATTAAGGATCGAAAGTTCGACGGAATGATCATAACTGGAGCGCCCGTGGAACTTCTCGAGTTCAGCCAAGTAGACTACTGGAATGAACTTGAAGAAATTATGGATTGGTCCATTCGCAATGTCTTCTCGACTTTGCATTTGTGCTGGGGTGCGCAGGCTGCATTGTATCATCACTATGGAATACCCAAATATCGTTTGAAAGAGAAAATGTTCGGTATCTTTCCTCACACCTTGAACGAGAAGAACATCAAACTATTCAGAGGCTTTGACGACGTATTCTACGCTCCACACTCTCGTCATACAGAGATTCGAAGAGGTGACCTGGAAGATGTTCCAGAACTTAGAATACTCTCCGAGTCAAAGGAAGCGGGAGTATACATCGTAATGAGTGAGGATGAAAGAAGAATCTACGTGACTGGACACTCCGAATATGATGCGATGACGCTAGAAACTGAGTATCATCGAGACATCGCAAAGGGACTGGACGTAAGAATCCCTAAGAATTACTATCCGGATGACAACTCTAATTCAAGACCGATAGTGAGATGGCGAAGCCACGCAAACCTTCTGTTCTCAAACTGGCTTAACTATTACGTATACCAGGAAACTCCCTACGACGCCAAGGAGATAAATTGACTTCGAGCCCTAGTTAGGAAGACTCTAGCTTCCGTAGACTCTGAATCGTTCCATCCAACTCTGTCGGAGTTATCTGGTTGTATCAGTCCTGTCAAAATTCATTTTATTGTAATGCGTGAGAGGGTCTCTTGGTGGGTATGCAATTTAGACTCGTGATCGTCCTCCTGATTGTGGTGGCGTTAACAACAATCCCTTCCAGCGCGTATGTCCAGGCCTTTCAGCCAACAACGTCACTCGTTGCACTCAATTACTACACTAATGCTGCTGTGGATTCCATGATTACCGTGAGTTTCGATGTGTCTTACTCCGCGAATCAGAAGGTCTGGTTGATGACTGCAATGAGTTGTGACATAAATGAGTCGAATTGCAGCTCAATTTCAATGAACGGCGTCGATTCTACACCATTTCAATGTGACTCAGTTAATCCGTTCGGCAATCAGTCGACTCGCATATTAGGAACGTGCTACCTTACCGTATCGACAAGCGGAGTTGATTTCTTTAGCTACAACATTGCATTCGGCAAAGCCGGAACGTACGACCTGACGGCATTTAGTCAGCTAAATGATCCGGGAAATTCGACCATCATTCCTGGTTCTCAGAGTGTAAGCCAAACCATGACTATTACCGTAACCGGACCTTGAAATCTCTAGCTATCCAATAAATTGACGCATCCATCGACTCACGCGCTAAGTCGGAGATGGTGAAGAGAATTCGGAGCCGAATTACGGTACATATAACTGCTCTCGAAAAGCGTGATAAGGGCCGTAACTGACACATCACCACGTCAAGAGTTTCGCTAATCGCCCGACTTCGATCTAAGAAGGAAATCAGGAAGTTTAGAGTTTGCATTTCGGGATTCTTGTTCCGAATTTTGGTAACTGTTGTGGGTCTCCGCGAGAACTTGCTGAACTAGCTGCTGAGGCGGAGAATTCCGGGTGGGATGGTTTTTTCATCTTTGACCACATTTCATACAGTAACAATGAACACGTGCCAGTAGCGGACCCTTGGGTTGCTCTAGCAGCTATTGCGATGAATACAAAACGAATGCGAATCGGACCGTTAGTTACGCCGCTCGCTCGTCGTCGACCGTGGAAACTCGCCCGGGAGACCGTCTCAATTGATCATCTATCGAATGGCAGGCTTACGCTTGGTGTCGGCTTAGGTGATCCCGCCGACGTGGAGTTCACGTCTTTTGGTGAGAATGGCGGAGATCGGATACGTGCCGAGAAACTCGATGAAGGGTTGGAGGTGCTAGTAGGGTTATGGAGCGGCGAGCCATTCAGTTACCTCGGGAAACATTATGAGGTGCGAAATGTTCAGTTCCTGCCACCCCCTCTTCAATCGCCCCGAATTCCGATTTGGGTGGCTGGTAGGTGGCCTAGAACCGAACCGTTCCTTCGCGCCGCCCGATGGGAAGGTGTGTTTCCTTTAGGATTAGCGCGGGGCAGTAAGTTGAATCCGGAAGAGATTCGAAAGGTCTTATCATTCATTAGGAAACATAGAGCACACACAACCATCTATGACCTTGTTGTAACATCGGGTGATAGTGGTCATGTAGACGATAACGAAATGCTTTCCGCGTATGCCGCCGCAGGCGCTACGTGGTGGATGGAAGATGTGCGTAAATGGCGCAACTCACGCGAAACCCTGGGAGACCGAATCCGCCAAGGACCACCTAGGATCTAGATACCTCACAATCAAGAACCATTACCTAGCATGCGCACGAAGTGAAGAAATTCAACGCAAATGGGCTGCTCGAAAGCGGCTGGTCCGGGGGGGGCACGCGATAATTCAACCCACAGAACCATTCAGACCGTACCTGACCGAAGCTTCTTTCTAAAGGCTTTTAGCAGCACGGGCGATAAGATGGGGTTATGCCAACATATGTATTGCTAGTTAACTTGACGGAGAAAGGTAAGAAGAACTTTAAACAGGACTACACAGCGACCCGCGATCAATTCAAGAAAGCGGTCGAGCAGGCCGGGGGCAAGCTTACGGGCTACGTAACCGCTGGGCCGTACGACGCTGTTGAAATACTTGACGTACCCAACGACGACGCCGCACTCACTGTGCTTCTCGGCACGCTCTCGGTAGACGCTGCGAAATTCATGAGCCTCAGAGCGTTTCCAGAGGATCAGGTAAAACAGGCTCTAAAGAAAACACCGTAACGATATCTCACAGTCGCCAAAGCGAGCCTTGCTGGCGGCGTTCAGCATGCTTCGCCTAGCTCAATCCGCCTTTAGGTGTGTGTGAACAAACGACGATTATGTGACTACGCTGCTAAGCCTAAACACTTTGCAACGCTTTCGGCTACTTCAGTTGGATTTGCATTTACTTCTACACCAAGATTAACTGCCAACTAGCGATTTGAGGGATCACCTGACGGTGGCGTATAGCGTACCAGACGATCGAATTATCCTGTGGGGTCGCCGACCAACCCATTGTGACCTAGGACAACAGGAGTTCTGAGACAGTGCGTTTCATCCTGCCGCTTCAAATATCGTACTGCTTCGGTTCATAGCCAAAGAAAGCGTAGTCGCAAGCAGCGGGATAGATTGGGTCCATCGTCGGTCGCTTTTCAGTGTGTGTGGGTAGGTCTACTGTTGCGGGCGAATAAATTTGAACCATCAATAAATAATGAAACTTTGGTAGTAGCCTAATGCAAGAATTTAGGGTCGCAGTGATTCTCCTACTTGCGTTTTCATTTCCACAGCAGGTCGTAGGACCAAACCCGTACGCTAAGAATATCGCTCGTGCTGAAGCATATCTGGTCAGTCGGTTGAATCAGAATCTGGGGTTGGTCTATGAAAGCGATGATGCAGGAACGCACTGGTTGACGGGTGAGTATCCCAGCTTTCACTGGAGGTACAATCAAACCTACTGGCTGTATTCGGACAACTTATTCGCATCTCTCGCATTACAAGCCGATTACCCGCAGATATCAAATCTGATCAATGCCTCCATAAACCGATACCGACAACCTCCCTCCGAGGTCTTCGAAGTCGTGGCGGGCGAGAGGATTCAGCTTCCGTTACATACGGCTGAAGATTACATAGTTGCGGAAAGCCCGAACTACGTGATAACCATCCGTCGACATAACTCAACTGAATTGGCGCTAAACTGGTTGGATCTCTGGCTGTATGAAGCATTGGAGTATGACCTTGAAGGAAACTACCAGAGCGCACAGTTTCTTCTGCGAAGAGCCGAAGACATGTGGACTGGTAATGGGTTTTGGGATTTATCCTACCTATCCACACACACGTACAGCAATCATAAACTCGCCCTATTCCTCTTCACCGCCCGAGCACTCGGCATCACCGTCCCAGAAGAAGACACGATGCTACAACACCTGTGGGACATGCAGAACCAGTACGGCGGAATCACAAGCCTGGCCGACGCGGCTGGACGGCCGATAGGATCTTCGAACACCGAAACCACAGCACTCACGCTACTAATCTACAATCAAAGACTCCTCGCCATATTCCCCAAGACGCAGCTACCGATCGTAGGGCAAACCTCCTTACTGATTGCTTTGATCGTGGCCATCGCCGTCGTTCTCTCAGCAATATTCCTGAGAAGAAAGCGAAATAACTCCTACTAATCGAAGCGAAAAAAAAGAAAGTAAGACTAGAGGTCAATTGCAATCGACTTTTGCTTCAGAGATAGGTCACGGGATTGGTCCGAATGTCAACGTCCTCCAAATCTTATTATTTTCCGAAGCGTCAATTTTACGATATGAAGTATCGACTACTGACGATTTTCGTAATCTGTATCATCGGCTTCATGGTCTTGCTTCCTGCCAGAGCCGCGAGCGTTGTCCCGCTCACACCCAATGATCTGCGTGCCGCGTACGATGTCAATCCGCTCCTTCAGTCTGGTTACACGGGGAAAGGGGTGACAGTGGCCATCGTAAACACAGGCATTGACGGTACGTTCTATGCCGACATCAAGGAGTTCAACAGCAAGTATGGCTTGCCAGATTCAGTAATTTCTGTAGTACAACCCTACGGCCCCAACGGTACAAATCAAGAGACTCCAAACTCTGAGACCACAGCTGACGCAGATTTCGTGCACGCCATGGCCCCAGGAGCCCAGATCCTACTCGTTCTTGTCGGATCTATCGGTCAACTCGTTTCAGGATTTTCCTATGTGATCGACCACAACGCAGCAGATATCGCCGTGGTGAACCCCTCCGACTAGCAATGGGGGTCAGGGGCCGCGAACTGGGCTCGATCGTATAACGGCGAATATGCAAATTCGGTAGCGAAGAAGATCACTCTAATCGCCGCATCAAATGATTTCGGGTCCAACAACACGTATCCGGATGGTTTCTACACGGGTCCGGGATTCTACGCGAACTATTTGCCAGACGCTTACATGATGCCCCAATATAGTCCCTATGTCACTGCTGTTGGAGGCACAGAATTGAGCGTGCAATCCGGCACGGAAACAGGATGGAGCCAAAGCGGCGGAGGTCCAAGTAACCTATTCCGAGAACCGAATTGGCAGACTGGCCCGGGCGTTCCACAGAACGGCTTCCGCAATATCCCCGACAGTGCCCTTAATGCATCTTGCCAAACCCCCTACGCGTACGATTGGAAGTCGGACACGTATACCTGGTTCTGCGGAACTAGCGGCAGTGAACACATTCAGTCGATTTATCTCTGAATTCCAAGCTGATACAACTGCCCCCAGTAAATTGGTGCGGGGAAGGGGATTCGAACCCCTGAAAGCTTACGTGCCCTGTGCGGGCTCTACGCTACAGGATCCCTTCTCCAAGTCAATTTTTCGATCTTAAGTTTAACACCGCAATGTTTCGCGGTCCTGCCCCTTTGACCTGGCTCGGGTATCCCCGCACAAGACTGAGAGAAAATGGCTTTCAACTGATTAAGGTTCTTCCAGCGTTGGTCCTTAATCCTTTTAGTTTGGCCGCAGCCACGTTCTTAACGGGCCCGTAGCTCAGGTTGGATAGAGCGGCAGAACAGTTGCCGAACCCCCTAAGGAACACCGGATAAAGCTGTAGAACCCTATCGAAGTGGGTGCAGAGGTCCGGGGTTCAAATCCCCGCGGGCCCGCCAAAATTCCCTTGGGGTTAGTAGATCTTGATTGGTTCTTCGAGTGGAAAATGTTGTGGGCGCCCGAACCTTGGGGCTCGGTTTGCGGGGACGTAGTATTTGCTTTCTAACTTGGGAATTGGATTTGCAGCGTTGTCCCAGTATGCGTATTGGTTTTGTAGATGGTCTAGGATGCGTGCTTCGAGTCTGTGGCCGGCTATGTCCTCTGTGGCACTGTATTCGATGATGACGTCGGCGAACCGTTTGAGTATGGCTGTTTTCTTTGAGTCGTGCATGTCTTCTGTGGCTAGGAGGAAGGCGGTCTGTTCGTTCGTCCTGATTCTTGTGAAGAGTCTGCATAGGAATGAATAGAGGCCTGCTGGGGCTGTGGAGACTGATAGGACGTTGTCGAGGAAGTCTCCGATAATTATCGGGACGCGACCGGTTCGGGTCTTGGAGAGTCTTTCGAGGTTTAGGCTGAGGTCTGTTAGGTGGTTTGGTTGGACGATTGTAAAGCCTTGGCTATTTATCGAGTTGGAGTTGTCGGTGAATGTAGCCCAGATAATTCGTGATGCTGGTGGGAGTTGGAGGGAACGTGGGGTAGTTGGTCCGAGGGCTAGAAGGGGGTTGTTCAGTTTGAGGTTTCTTGAGACGGTAAGTGCGTCTTTGAGTATGTTTACTGCGCCGACGTCTCCTTTGACGACGGCAATGATGATTCGGTAGTCGAGTAGAGGGCGGGGGAGTTGCATGAGAATTGTTGTGGCCGACGGGTTTTCGGTGTCTTCGTTGTTTGGTGGTGCTTTGAGGGACATGTCGGGCGCCGAAACATCAGTGTACCATAATAAGTATATTAACGTTTCACGTCGCGGTGAGCCAATAACCTAACTCGTATGGACGTTGCTGATTCATGGATGATTATTTTGGCAACTATGAGAACGCGGATTAAGTACGTTGGCGGTTTGGTCTGCACATTCGGAGGAGTTTACTTAGGCAACGCTTACGGTGCGTCGTACTGGCGTTTCGGTCCCCTAAACCTAGCATGGGACACTATCGTTCGAGGGAGTCTCCTCGTTGTCATCGGATTGCTACTAATTCGATTCAGTAAATGAGAGCTCATACATGAAAGGTTCAATGAGATTCTTCGACGCGTTAACGTGTCTGCATCAATAAATGGTCAGGGGCTAGTTAAGGACCCATACATATTGTAGTGTGCGCGTCCATGGGTTCGTGGTAATCTTATCTCAATTTCTGAGAAATTATTCTGTTGGTTTTCACTCGCGCTTGTCACTGCTCTGGGATATTCTTTATTTCCTAGACGCCTTAGCGGCCTCGAAGGTTCGAAAATTTGCGAAAAATATTTGCCGCACTCCTCATGGTCCTGGTAATTGTTCCGATCGCAAGCATCAGTCCGGTGTTCGCGTCTTCTCCCCCGTCAGTTGCTCCCCCATTACATTCTGTTTCCCAGAAGAGGGCAGTGATCCTTTCATCTCTGGATCAAGTCTACCCGATGGGACAATATGACTACATGATGACCTACTACCTAAAGCAAGCAGGGTACCAAGTTACAACATTAACCAACACTCAAGTTACAGTAGATTTCTTGCTAACCCAGCTAAACAACTACAATATTGTGATCTGGAGAACGAACACTTACACCTGGAAGCACGTCGAATACTGGTATGTTGGCGAGCTTGCCACTTCAGGAATCGAAACTAAATACTCAAATGATTTCGCTCAAGGATTTATGAACGGCAACGCAGGCATAGTTGGAATAAACCTCAACTTCTTCAGCAACCACTTCACCTCAGGCATGCTAAGCAACGTGACGTTGATGATGCTCATCTCATCTGACTCGGAGTCGTTAGCTGGCTTCATGATTACAGCGGGCGCTGCCGCAGTCATTTTCTGCAGCGGACCTGTCGATCTTCAATACGGCCAGATGGACGACCTTGCAAACCAAGTGACTGCCAGCTTGGCAACGGGACAGACCATATACAACGCAGTTTACAACGTCGTGTCACCTTTCATCCAGAACTCAAACAGTGAAGATCAGCTCGACTCAGGCTACACCCCACCCTTCTGGTACCAGGGCGACGGCACGCTAACAATAACGTAGACGCCGTTGCCCCGGGACAGTTCCGGGACCACACTCTTTTTGTACTAAGCAATTTGTATAAGCAGCTTGCCAACTCCTAACTGAGATTAGTTTGTGTGCCTTCAAGGAACCGGTCGTTATCCATAAGGGACTGGATAACGTCTACGTGAAGGAAAGTAGGATCTGCTTCATTGACGGCGAGGCGAGCAAGCTATTCTACCGAGGCTATAGCATAGAAGACCTCGCGGTCCATTCCACATTCGAGGAAACAGCGTATCTTCTCATCTATGGTTGGCTCCCCACGAGCAACCAACTTGAGAAATTTCGGCGCCAACTAGAATCCTACCGCCCTGTCGATCCAGGCCTATTGCAACTTATCCGAAGTTTTCCTACCCAAAGCGATTCAATGGACGTACTGCGCACAATGGTTTCCGCGTTAGGACTTTTTGATCCACACCCTATGTCAGATGACATTGATGTTCGACTCGACAAAGGACTAAGAATCTTAGCCAAGGTCCCGACGATTATTGCTGCGTTTGACAGGATCCGAAACCATAAGGAACCAGTGCCTCCAAAGGCAGGACTAGGCCACGCGGCTGACTTTCTCTACATGCTAACCGGGAATGAAGCTAGTGCAGATGATGTTCACGCGATGGATGTAGCCCTGGTTCTGCACGCGGAGCACGAGATGAACGCCTCCACTTTCGCCTGCACTGTAACCGCATCAACCTTAGCTGATATGTACTCAATCATAACCTCTGGAATCGGAGCATTACGGGGGCCCCTCCATGGTGGCGCAAATGAAGCTGCACTGCAAACAGTCTTAGAGGTTGGGGACGCGAGTAGGGCTGAGAATTACGTAGTTGGAGCGCTCGCGCAGAAGAAGAGGATCATGGGATTCGGACATCGGGTGTACAAGAGCTGGGATCCCAGATATTTGATCCTAAAACCAATCGGCGGGGAACTCGCCGCTAAGAAGGGGCAAACTAAGTTGTTTGATACGGCAGTCGCCATCGAGATGAGCGCACGGAAACATTTGGAAGGAACCACGATCTTCCCGAATCTCGACTCTTACTCTGGTATACTCTTCCATATCCTGGGCATCGAGACGGATCTATTCACCCCAATCTTCGCAATGAGTAGGATTGCAGGATGGACCGCCCATTCAATTGAATACTTGCAGGCTAACCGCTTGATTAGGCCAAAAGCACTCTACGTCGGAAAGACTGGTCTCCCATACCTCCCTTTCGAGTCAAGAAGTGGAAGGACAGAGGAAGGGAATGAGTAGAGAAGAATGAACGTAAGCAACATAGTGACTCGGACCTTAATCACGATTTCCGCAGGCAGGACAGTGTTAGACGCAGCGAAACTAATGCTTGAAAAAAACATTGGCCTGCTAGTAATAATTCATGGTCAGGACAGCACGAGACTAGTCGGCGTCATTTCTGAGAGGGACATCATAAGGACGATCGCTTCGGGTCGAAGCCTAAGCGCACCTGTCGACGACGTGTGCATGAAACGAGTGATCACGGTGCACGGGAATTCGGATGTGGCAGAAGCCGCGAAAGCCATGAACAAAAACACGATCAGGCATGTTGTCGTGGTCGACGATAAAGGAAAACCCATGGGGGTCGTTTCGATGAGAGATCTCGTTGGAGAACGTGCTACCCTTACCGCGATCCTTCAGTCCAATGAGAAAGAAGTTTTCCACGGAGGAGACTAATCTAATTCTCGAAGTTTTTCAGCAAGCCCTGCTATGGGAACTGCTGTCTCTGTTCCCGTAGCCATATTTTTCACGTTGACCGCTTTGGACTGAATTTCTTGTGGCCCCAAGACTATTAGGTATGGGATCTTTGCTCCGTTCGCGTAGTCTAACTGTTTACTCAGGGACCTTCCCATTAAGTCAAATTCTGCTGCAATTCCGTTGGCGCGAAGACTTTCTACGACACGGACTGCTTCCAACCGCGATTCCTCCTTAACCGTTGCGACGAACACCTTTGCACCAAGCTGGGTCTTAGGGTAGAGGTTGGCGCGTTCTAGGGATATCATTAGACGTTCGATTCCTCCTGCGACTCCGGTGGCAGGGATATCGCGTTTTCCGTAAATCTTGCAAAGCTTGTCATACCTACCCCCTCCGAAGATTGATCCCACATCTTCGCCTTCCTTATCGAAGCCTTCGAACACGATTCCATCATAATAGCCAATGCCGCGAACGATGCTCATGTCGTAGACGCAACGATCTAACCGTCCGTATGCGGCGAGCGCGTCTGAAAGTGTTTCTAACTCTTCTAACCCCTTCTTCGCTTCTCGTTCGGTGAAGTTGAAGCTGGCAAGTTTGTCGAGGACAGCTCTGGGTGATCCGTTGATTGAGATGTAGGAGAAAATCTCTTCAACCGTGCTTTCTTTGATCTCGATCGCGGCGAACTCCTTGTTCATTTGCTCGCGGTTCTCCTTCCTCGTTTTGTCGATGATTCTCAAGCACTGTTCAAGTTTCTCGCCGGAACTGATTCCCAATTGTTTGAGATATGATTCAGCTAGTTTTCGGTTGCTGATTCGTACGAGGTACTCTTTCAACCCGGCGTTAACTAGAACATCGGCCCCGACACAGATCACTTCAGCGTCCGCGAGGGGGCTCTTGGAGCCGAAGATCTCTATATCCCATTGAGTAAAGTATCGGTATCTTGCAAATTGTGGTTCGTCATACCGCCAGTTTCCACCAATCGTAGCGAGTTTTATAGGTTCAGGCAGGTCGGAACGGTTCGCGATCATGCGAGCGAGGCCAATGGTCAGATCGAATCTCAAGCCAAGGCTCCGCCCTGCCTTGTCCTTGAACCAGTAGATTTCGTCACGTATTCCGGCGCCGCTCTTAGCCTCCAGTGTATTCAAGTGCTCAATCGTTGTGGGCTCCACCATCCGAAACCCATAACGGGAGACAACCTCACGAATCCTCTCGTACAGCCATAACCTGCGAGCCATCTCCTCAGGTTCCGTATCCCGCATTCCCCGGGGCAAAGTGAAAGCGTTTGAAGACAATTCCTGTCACATCTGCCGTCGCTTCTGTGGAAACCGTCCTATAACGTTAAGTCAAAACGCATCGCGGATTATGCAACGCTTATAGTGAAGGGCAGATTATCCCACTTCGAATCCTCATGCCCATACCCGTCAAAAGCCGAGACCTTTGGACCGCAGTACTTGCAGGCGTTGTTGTCACCGGTGTACTCACCGCTTTTCTTGAAGCCGCGAGTTTGACACCGCCTCTTTCAGACGCCGTTGGGGCTTTCGTCGGCGGAGCGATAGCAGGGTATGTGCTATACGGGAAGGTAGGGCAGGCAACGGCCGCCGGGGCTCTGTCAGGTATTATTGGTACGCCATTCTATCTTGGAGTTTCAGAGATTCTATTCATCTTCGGCGTAATACCAACACCTGCGGGCCCAACGCCTCCTATGTCCGAGCTGCAAGCGGCCGTCGTCATAATCCTAGGAATAGACCTGGTTACGGGAGCAATTGGAGCGACCGTGGCCGGAGCGATTCATCACCCACCTCCCGAAGCGATTGCGCCACCCCCACAGATAACGCCAGGAACCGTATCTCAGGCTAGATATTGTGTTCAATGTGGCGCACAACTGCCAACCGGCGCCCTGGTTTGCCCTCAGTGTAATGCTCGGCAGCCCTAATAGCTGCCAAAGTCGGCTGGCTCTCTAGACTTTAAGTGAACTAAGGGTATAGTATACGATATCCGTGCGGCGGTCGACGACGGCAAGTATCAGTTCTTTCTTTTCCTTATCTGAATACTTGAGAAGTTTTCCGAGCTTGCTCAGGCTGGCTTCTCCTCCTTCGTAGACTATGGAGATTAGTCGACGCAAGGGACCCTTTCCGTAAATGTCGAAGTCGAAGGCCTTGTTTGATTCGCGTACAATGTATCCGCGATCACGGAGGTCTCGGTAAACTAAGTACTTGATCCAAATCTCTGGTTTTCCGACTGAGAATTTGCGAACCAAATCTCTCAGTTCAAGTTCGCGTTCGTTGTGCTTGTCAAAAACCCGTATCTTTTGTTTCTCGATCAGGTAGAACGACTCGTACGCGGTAAAGAGGAGCTTATCTGCCCTAAGGTCTCCGAACCCTCGCTCTCTCAGTTCCGTTAATTCGGGTTTGTAGGGTATGTAGACGCGCTTTGCGTCCGCTATCGTATTCCAGGGGGTGAACTGGGGTTTTTCCTCGGTTTGAACTGGAGTCATTGGAGGTGCGTTAGTGGTATTCTCCATTCATTTGCACTTGGTGACCCGCAGGGGTGCCGTTCAATTAATGCTTTTGCGCCGAGTCAGTACGGCATGGGTTGTGAGGAAAGCTAATTCTAGACGTGTGCCTCCGTGTTGTGAGCGATTTGCATTGCGCCCTATGTCGGAACTTAGGACGGTTGAGTGGGTTAACGACCACGTTAGAATGATAGATCAAACTAAGCTACCCTACCATTTCGTCTACGTCAACCTGAAGAATTATCGTGAGGTAGCCAAGGCCATTAGAGATATGACCGTCCGCGGAGCCCCGGCTATTGGCGTAGCAGCCGGAATGGGAATGGCGCTCGCAGCAAACGCAAGCCGGACCAAGAGCAGGAAGCGACTTATCGTCGAACTTGGAGCAGCCGCTGAGGCGATGAGGAGCAGCCGTCCGACGGCTCGGAATCTTTTCTGGGCTGTTGAGACGGTTCTTCGGAGGGCTGAAACAACTGAAGGCGGTGCTAGGGAAGTGGCAGCGGCTGTGGTGAAGCAGGCGCAGGAAATGGCTGAGGAAGATGTTCAAGCGAGCAAGAAGATAGGTGAATATGGAGCACGTTTACTCGACGACGGTGATCAGATTCTCACTCATTGCAATACAGGTACACTCGCTACGGTTAGTTATGGGACCGCTCTAGCGCCGATTCGATCCGCAATTCGACAAGGAAAGAAGGTGAAGGTGATCGCAACTGAAACCCGGCCACGTCTGCAGGGAGCGAAGTTGACAACCTACGAGCTACTCAGCGACAAGATTCCAGTGACGCTGATTGTTGACGGAGCCGTGGGCTACGTTATGAGTCAAGGCATGGTGCAGAAGGCGATAGTTGGCGCCGACCGGATCACCAGGAAATTCGTAGCCAATAAGGTTGGAACCTACCTAATCGCGCTAGCCGCCCAAGCAAACCATATTCCATTCTACGTCGCTGCCCCGAGTTCCACTTTTGATCTACAAGGTGAAGGGTCAGACGTTAAGATTGAGGAGAGAAGTGCACAGGAGATCACGCATATTCTCGGAAAGCGAATTCCCCCAATAGGCGTGCCAGTTTACAACCCGGCCTTTGACCTGACTCCCGTTGAATTAGTTCAGGGTTTCATAACGGAGAAAGGGGTAATTGCCCCAGAGAGGCTTGGGGCTAACGTTTCTTTGCTTCAGGCCTGAGAAGCCTAGGGGGTAGATGTTTCTTGAAGAGGTTTCTTGCCTACTTGTAATACGATTTCCACGGGGCAGTGGGTGACCGATTCAATTCGGCTCTTCCACTCCGATCCCATGCTTATGAGAGCGTACATGCCCGTAACTTCTCCTTTCGCTTTCTGAACGATTCGTGTCAGTGCGATTTGTGTCTCGCCGCTGTCGATGACGTCGTCTACGATCAGCACGCAATCTCCTTTCCTCAACGCGTCCCTTGGGACATAGAGACTTACCATCATCGCAGTCTTGGCGGGGATGTAGATTTCCTCAATGAACTCCCGCACTCCCACTTCTCTGCTCTTCTTGGCGATGATTAGGCCAACACCTAGCCTGTGTGCAAGGAGAGCGGCAAGTGGAACGCCGTCTACCGCTGCGGCTAGAATTTTCGTTATTCGCATGCCGGCAAAAGCGTTCACGGCATGTTGAACTGCTCGTTCGAGAAGTAGGGTATCGGAGATCAGCTTGGTGTTATCGAAGTATCCTGCTTCGTCAAAGCGTATCCGTTGCTGAATCTCGCCTTCAAGACGCATGATCTTTTGGAGGGTTCGGTTGATGTTCTGCGCCCTGTCGATGGTTGGTAGGACGTGACCCTTGACGTACCTGCTGAGCACCGTCTCAGGGAGGCCGATGATCTGGGCTAATTCTCTGTAAGTGTAATAATTCTTGGCCAAGTTGAGGAGTTCGATCGTCATCAACTTGTATTTCAGGTCGGATATACGGGAACCAGCTCTCAAGACATTGCCATCTCTCGTTGCTTTGACACGTTAAGACATGCACATGCGCATGCTGAGGAGTAATAACAGTTTCGACATGAATTCACACAAATAGTAGGGTGACTATTGTCGGGTATCTACAATTCCTTGACTATCTTGGTACTTCCCCATGTAGGGACGGTGCGTCTTAATGCCAAGGCGATGTAAGACCATCTGCAGGAATCTGTCATTCTTCGCCATACTGAATTGGTTGGACCCTGCGTTGAAGAGTGAAACCGTTAGTTGGCCGCGAAACCCTGGATCCACCAAGGCCAAACTTGCTATGATGCCCGAACGGGCAAGCGTTGATCGAAGGTACAATGTCCCAACTAAGGCTTCACCCATCTCAACCCTCTCCAGAGTGGCAACAAGTTTGTGCGCGCCGGGCGACATAGCCAAGTCCCCGCCTAAACGCAGATCATAACCCGCGCCGTTCAAGCATGATCCTTCGAAGGGCGAGATAACAAGCGAACCGTCGTTGAGGCATCTCTCAATCTCCACATCCGACAATACCGCCAATTCATTTCACCAGAGACTGACACGGGTCTTCCCTAGCTTATACCTCTTGAACTGATTCGTGGATGTGGGTTTACCTGGTTTTCCTAGCCCTTTGAGTAACCAACCAAATGGGGTTAAGGTTGGACGCAGGGTGGACCCCACCCTCCACATAAGGGTGGACCACACCCTGGACAAGGGAACCGTAGAGCATTATCGGGCACCCCGCACGATGTATCGATTTATGATGCAGGTTGAGGTTAATTGGAGAAAGCGCCGTTG